>Ga0116227_10009577_pt1 | contig 17505 bp, 5 predicted proteins | sample S1TSphgellanicum_FD_89693 | JGI IMG/M metagenome (GOLD analysis project Ga0116227, IMG submission 89693) | Host-associated microbial communities from peat moss isolated from Minnesota, USA - S1T2_Fb - Sphagnum magellanicum MG | ecosystem: Host-associated > Plants > Peat moss > Unclassified... | reverse complement strand
TTTAATTATATATATATATATATATATATATATATATATATATATAAAAAAAAAAATATAAAAAAAAAAAATGTGTTATAAATATTTTTTTTTTTTACACAATATTTATAAAAAAAAAAAAAAAAAAAAAAATATATATATATATATATATATATATATATATATATATATATAACAACAACAAAAGAGAAAAGTGACATGAAAAAGAAAGAAAGAACAAAATGAAATGAAGAAAAGAAAAAGAACAAAGCAAAACCAAGAAAAAAAAACAAACAAAATAAAGCAAAGGGAAGAAAGGTCACTATAAATGCAAATTAATGACATAACAAACTCTTCCATTTTGTTACATAAAATTTAAGCCCTAAACCCAAATTTTGTCTTTCAAATGGGAATTCAAATTTAAATTCAACCTAACCACATTCTTGAACTCATAATTCCCAAGGTTGATGCCACATTACTAATTTTTGCTCACATAAGTTCATTAAGGTAGCAAAAATTTTCAATCCCCTAGCCCCACCCTACCAATAAAATGGGTATAGAATCAAACAAATAACTTGTGGATCAAGGTTTGATCCTATTTTGAAAACCACTAGACATTGAGTTTGATTTCCATGCCTTGGAAATATGTCACAAGCTAAACAATTTTTATGGTAAGAACAATAAATTTGTTTGGTATTTTGGAGTACCAATTCATGGTGCTAGAAAGGGGAAAATAATTTTTCTTGGCCGCATAGATCATTGAGACTATTGTAAAAAATTTGTAAATTTAAACATATTTCAAAGCAATATCCAACAAAAGTTTTTAAATATTAAATTTGGAAATAAATTCATTGGATAAATGAAAATATGATCTGCAAGCGTGGTATTTTTATCAGCCTTTATGCATGTTCATATGTTTTGAGGTTATTTCAATTGCAACTAGTGTTGTGCAAATATAAATAAATGAACTCAATTTTGAATTGAATCATCATTTTTCCCTAATTGTTATGAGTTTTAGATTAGAATATTTTGCATGTATATCTATAGACCCAAACTAAACATTTTGCATTACATCTTCTACCTTATTTTTTTCCAATTTGGAATAGGTCTTTTTAAAAATAAAATTAAAGCATTGCTTGATTTATGAGAGGTATTATGTAATACAAGACAATATTTATGATAAGATACTAAGAAATTACTTTTGACTTTACAATCTAAGGAAATTTTGTATTGAAGTTGCGACAATGTTTTGAGAATTGCCAAGAATGTAGTATCAACCTCACTCTAAAAAAATCAATTCCAAAAAATGCATATTTTGATCTATTTAGGACTAGAATCTTGGATTTTGTAATGTCCAAGGAGGACGAGCTACTAGACCTTTAAAAGATTGAAATAATCTTCAACATGCCAACTCTCCAAAGAACCCCAATGATATTAAGTTTTCAATGGGTTAACTCAATTTTACTAATGTTTTGTGAAAAGTTTTGCATTATTGTGGTTCCCATTACAAAGTTCATGCAAAAATTAAAACCAAATGTTAGTAGGAGGCTTAGAAGTTGATCAAGGAAAATTATGTGAAGGCCCTAATCCTCATTGTCCCCAATTGGGTATTGGAGTTCTACATACATATGAATGGTTCCAACTTTGCAATGATTGCAATGCCAACTCAAAACACTATCGGAAAATGATCAACTAATATCCTATGCATCATGATCAATTTATTAATCATAGCAATTTTAATTATAAAACTACCAAACATGACACATTAGCCATGGTTTATGCATTGCATAAATTTTGGCATTGTACCTATTCGTTTATTTTGTGCATCACATGGCTTTGGTCTACCTAGTTAACAAAAAAAAAGAAAGCCAAGACTCTAATTACTACAACTTCATCCAAAGCAATATGCATGGTGTAAACACAATAATAGGAACCACATGTGCCAAGGTTGAAATCCTTTTCAAGAATTTTATTTGACACATGTGGTATTCATGTGTTGGTCTATTGTGCACTTTTCATAACCAATTTATAAATGTGTTAAATATAAATCTTTTAACTACATCTTAATCACACGTCATCTATATTATGTATCCAAGTTCTTTATCACATTTACAAAAAGAAGTTGTGAAAGAACATTTTCAAATTTCATGAATTTGAAAGCAAAAAACATTTTTGAACAAAATATCAACAATAATCATACATTTGCACATATAAAAATAATTTCACAAACTTCAAATTATTATTATTATTTAATTATTCACACAAAAACCCTTCTAATTTTCAAAAAGAATTGTGCACATTTGATAAGGAAAAAAACACATTTGAAGAAAATGAAATAACTTTATCTAAAACAATGTGTTGGTTACAAAAGGACTCTTAGATCAAAGTTTTAGCATTGAAACTTTGCAAGTAACAAAGTGTATTGCAAACACAAAGATTACAATCCAAATCAATTTTTTTTTGGGGTGGAATGTATAAAGGTACAATTTAAAAAAATGTTCACACATTTTTTGCCTCCCATTATTGTGATTATTGTGCTTTCACCTTAGGGATCAAAAGGCACATTCAATTTGCCCCCAATTTGATCTCCAATGAGTAGGCTAACTACAATTCCTATTGGATCGAAGAAGAAGTTCAAGCCCACTAGATATTTCATAATTCTTGGAATAGATTATTGGGAAGAGTTGGAGGATGGAGAGCTTAAGTCAATTATTGTGTTCAACCCATAAAGCCAACCATCATGTTCCAATGATGACATGTAGATGGATGTAAGACTAATTGAAACTATTATAGTTCAACCCAAAGGGAGATTTGCTTAGGCTATTATAGAAATGACTATTGAATCTTAGGAGAAGGACTTCAATCAAGAGGAGTCATGTTTAGGGATAGAGGAAACAAACTAAATGGAGTTGGGTCAAGAGGAAGAAAAAATTATGGCTCCTTCTTTAACTAAGGTAAACAAGACATGGATCTTCATTACTTTGCAAATTCTAGCTATTCAAGAAGGTGAAGCTAGTTCAAAGGAAGCATTTAAAACTATACCAATCCAACAATTGGTCTTAGTAGAATTAGCCCATCATGTTCCCCTTGGTTCCCACCCCCACCCCCATTTGGTATGGTTACTATATTGCTTAAAAACTTGGGCACAATCTAATCCTTTTACCAACCTATAGAAAAATAAGCCCAAATGTTTGCCACTTTAATAACCCAATTGTAAAACCTAAGGAGGGAAATAGACGAGGTCAAGAAAGGAGAGAAATAGATGAGGTCAAGAAAGGAAAGCAAAACAGGCAAAGAAGATAGCCAAACAATATCATAATGAACACATGGCTCTACTAGAGTTGGATCAAAAGAACCAAAAAATTGGAAGTCTTTAGTAATAGTTGTAGGAAATTAATTAACTATTACCAAAGCCAGGCTATAAGAGGCTATTATAAAGCTTACTATACTTAGGTGGAGGTGGGAGGAAGCCAAAGGTGAAGCTAAAGTAGTAGAGGGGAAAAGGACCATCTAAAGGAAAATTTAGATCCCAAATCAGTTATTACAAGTAGAGTTATAACAACATAAGCTTGTAATAAAAGTTAGGAGTCCTCCATTAAATACTACATTAGCAAAACTCAAGGAATATGTGTTCAAATGGGAAGGTAATCCAACTATAATAGGCATTGATGTGAATAGGCTCCAAGAATATACCTTATTGCTATAAGACCATACCCTATTCTCATGTTTTGAATAGCTTATTGAGTTGACAAAGATGGTAATAATTTTTTTATAAAGGTGGATGAAAGTAAATACAATCCAAACCATTGCAAAAATAATTGCAACAACCTTCACCAAATGAAAGGTTGATGAAATTTTTTATTAACACAAGATAGTTGTTTATACCATAACCTTTAATTTCTTATGCCACAATTTCCACATTTTTCGTACTCGCCATTGGGGGTGATCACTTCCTCTAATTGTTTTAAGAACTTTTTGAATGAAAGTGAATACATTATTCCAAAAGGAAAAAATGAGTGGGTTTTCACCACCCCTATTGAAGAATTGGAATGAAACCCTTCTCCAAAATCCAAACCTACTACTTCAGTTAAACATCATCACAATCTAATAATGCCTACTCCTCTAGATCACAAGTGGGGCAATGTTAAGTGTAGTAAATATAATTACTAAAACTATTGTAGTAGTTAGGTAATTAAGGAATTACCTAAGTAAGGTTGACTTGCATGCTACCTCCTTTTTTATTTAAAGGGGGTTGTTGTTGTAGCTAATAACTAAGTGGAGAGGAAAGACAATGTAAGAACAAAAATAAGGTTTGCCATTTACATAGTCACCACTTGTCTTGGTAGTGGCTAACTACCTTAAAGAGGGAAGTGATTTGGATAAAGGAAGTGAACTTTGGGCATGAAAGTAACATATTTTATGCATTTTTTTTTTGGAGGGGTGAAATGAATGTGTTGGGTTGTGAGAACAATAAATAGTAGGAAACAAGTTTGTGGAGGGTCTAATTTGAGTAGCAAGAAACATTGTGCACTTGATGTGAGATGGAAATTTATAAGTTATTTGTTGTGCAACATTATTCTAATGTAGATTTTATTTTTTTGTTTTCTTCCTTGTTACTACAATAGGATAGTTTATTATATTGTGAATGGTACAATTTGACTTGGCTTTTTTCACCTTCATTTTCTTATTTTCTAATAGTTTCCATTTTATTTCCATTAACTACTATAAACAATGTAAGGTTAAATCCAACCATGTATTAATAGCAATATATTACTCACCTTGTAAATGTTTATTTGTAGTCATATCCTAGTAAAGCTATCGGTCTTGGTTTTAATTGCATAACTTTAACTCTATTGCGTCTTGAGAAAAAACTATTTTCCAAAGGGCACAAAATATGTAACTCCATGGATTTACAATTTTTTTAATCCATGATAATAAAATTTTAACCCAATTTTATATGTGTGGACAACAAACTTATTATAAAACACTACCTCCAACACAATATTTGCAAAGATATTTTCAAATGTCAAACTAATGAGCAATGAAGTTCAAATCATCCATAAATTACATCATAGAATGCATCTCAAATCCAAAAACTCAACCTAATTAACCTCATACCAAAAAATGTACCTTTAAATCTAACATATTTAGAGGCAATGTTGGGCATGTAAGTGTAATGGCCATGTACGTATGTATAAATGTGACATTGTCGTCATTTGCACTTACCCCATGTAAAAACTTTTATCCACATATACATCTACACATGGCAAATTGTAATAAATTTTCAATACATTTACATGAGGTGTAATTTAGTTATGATAATGTGCACGGTCATTGTAATGATTTCCTATTTATTAAATTTTTTATTTTTTATTTTTTTCATTTTTCTTTGTACATTGCCTTTTCATGTTAATGTTTTTCTCGAATGATTTTCATCTTTAAGCTTGTTAGATTTTTATTACAAACTATTAGATTTCTATAAGATTTATTTTGTGATTGGAACCTAATACAATGTGAACATGATTTTAACATTTTTGTCGATTTTTGTGCATGTGTTTATGTGTGTGACTTTTTTAATTTCAATTTTTTGGGTGCTAATCTATTAGTGCACAATAGGATACTTGCTATTCTAAATTTGATATTGACTCTTTATTGCTTTGCAATGCCCTTTCATTTACTTGCAATTACCATGGTTAGTTATAAAACTAAAACCCAATAGAAATATGTTTCTTGATTATTTACCATCCATTCTTGATGGTGTGTTGCTGTGTTTTGGTTCACTTTCGCCAAATATTACAACTGTTTAATGTGGGGGTAATGCCCTAACAACAAGGCATTAACATGGTGTAATGACTAACACTATGCCTACAATGGCTTATTTCTCAATCAAATAGAGCAGCCACCAAGGTAATCTCAGTTGGTTCGGCTGCATTTTTTATGGAAACCCTAACCCAATCACCACCCATGGCTAGCTTGTAGATTGATGGTAGCCACATCACAACTTGCCAATGCCCTAACTTTTCAATTCCTCCTTTGTCAGAATCTCATGCATACGCTCAGTTGTTGTCATTGATTGTTGTTGCCCACAAAGAAGAACCTTTTGCTTGAGATTAAAAAAAACATCCATCAAGGTTATTTCAACACACACACAAATCTTAGGTTGTTGCCAAATATTGTCACCTATAAAGGAGAACCTCTTGCCATCAACCTACACAAAGTTAGGTGGGATTGCTAGCTTCAAATTCATGTTTCATAGTAGTAGGCTTAGGGGCCATAATTGTAGGCCAGAACATTTAACAAATTACAACTCATTTTGTTGCACCAAGGTTTAGATTCCAGATTCATATCTATATGTTGGCATTCATGGTGCAATGGGAAGGACCTCATTGAGGCGAAATTCCATAACTTTGGATCTTCAACTTGGTGGTGATCGGTGGGAGGGAATCAAAAATCCTTCAGGCTCAAACTTTGAGGCTCATTGTTTTCTTGAAATCAATTGTTGTCATTTGACACATAGCCATCTACATTCATTGTGTAACCATTGCAAATTCCAAAGTCTAGCTCTAAGTTTTTGCTTTGAACCATTATCATTTGTTAGATGTGATACTTCCTTTAGTCCCTCCTTAGAACTTTAGGTTTCATTAAAAAAAAATGTATTTGAATCATTTTTTGCCAATGTAGCATCATTTAGTCGTGAAACCTTAAACCCCCTCTCTACTTTTAATCTTCCTTTAAAAATAAACTCATGGATTTATGTTATTAAAAAATCAGAATAGAAATGAGTATGAACAAAGTAGGGTTTTCAAATGCAAAACTCCCATGGCTAAGTTGATGTTGGGTTTAAATGGGAAGGTGCATCATGTCAAATGCAAAATATGTTCCAAAATAGAAGGGAAGGAAAAACTTTTAGCCCCTAAATTGGACAACCTTTGGAAACATGGTGGTATGAGCAAAATTTTAGTTATAATCCCAAATGTTTGTAAAGTTGGGGAACTTTAAATGGAAAAAAAAATTGTTTGTGCAAAAAATGATCTTTATGCAAATGTTAGGAAGGACTTATAGCCAATCAACATTTTTGTGGTGCTACTACAAAAAGGAAGAAATTATCATTGGTCTAGTTTGCTATTTGTTCCATTTAATATCTAAAGGCAAACCTATGATGGATTTTGAAAATATTCAAACAAATTATTGCACTTTCTTGATATCAAGGATTTTCCAAAAACACACTAGTATAATACAATTGGGTGATGGACTGCAACTTGCATGCATGAGCTAGTAGTGAACAAGACTAAAAATTTGGTTCAAGCTATTACATTTATCTCCTTTTTGTGTGATGAAGTTACAACCATGGATTAATAGTCTTAGGTTTCCATCCATGCATATGTGGTGGAAAATTGGTAGAAAATTCATTTGTTGTTATCCTTGCAATGAATGTTGATGGGACCACTTCTAATAATACAAAGAGAATTCTAGTGGATGTCACAATTTTGTATGGCGGTTTGACTTAAGAAACAATTGCTTCAGAGTGAATTACATTTGGAATTGATGAGGTCAATGTGTTTAGGGTGTAGGACTAAGGTAATGGAAGGACCATAATGTTCCATTCATGATTAGTGTACATTACATGAACCATCACAAGAATTTGGCAATGCAAAAATTGTCAAAGTTGGCCATTGTGGGGAAGATTGAAAAGGTTTGAAAATTGTCAATAATGTTCAATAGTAGTGTTTTAAAGTTGCAACTAAGGTCATTGATGAACTCAATAAAAGAATTCTTACATAAAAGGTGATGAATGTTTTAAGGTTAGTTTATTTGTAGTATTGGTTAAAATTCTCATGTGAGGAAACCTTCACCATCTATCTAGTTATATTGAAAGGGTTTTATACTTAGTCCAAGAATCTTGGATCAAACCAAACATGGATCTTTGCAATTATTGATGTGAACATTCCAAACTTGCAATGTCATTTCTTTGAGATCACTATGAAGTTTAATGTGTAATGGGCTATGGGCTATGGACTAGCCCTTGGATTTGAATATTTTGTCTAATCTTTGGGGAAAAAAATCTTGTGATGCATAATTATGTGTATGTCTTTATAAGTTCCTGAAGGTGGTAGAGTTTAAATTATGCGATTTTTAGAAAACAAAAAGAATTTTTCAACACAAACAAGATTTCAAAATTGACTATGTCAACAATTGAATTTGGTGTTTTGCATGTATGTGCCACCTTTCTATATGGTTGATATTTTTCATCATGATGATGGCATCACATCAAGGATTGAAGAAAAAAGCATGACCTTAAGACTTTTGGCTTGAGACTTTGGATCACCAATTTAGTGACAATGTTATAACCTACAACCTATTATGTACTATGTAGATGCATAACTTGTTTTTTCAAAGCATCATGGCCACCCAATTTTTAGAAACATAGTGGATGTTATTATAAGTTATGTTGGCAATTTGGCAACGATTTTCCTACTATCCATGACAATTTTTTTCAACGGTATTTAATATATCCTTTTATGAAAATTTCATTTTCTTTTGTTGCATTAAAAATTTCCATTTTGGTTTTGCTATGCTTATTGTTCTAGTTGTTTCATTGTGCAAGTTTATGAAAAAAAATTATATCCTCAAATAAGCCCAATTTCCAATATGATGTTGACCAATTTGGCCTATGAGTAAGGTTCTTATTCATTGGGGGTATTTGATGGTTTTTAATGTATATCGGATCTAATATGTGGCTTGGAAGGTAGGATCATGCACTGGCACTAGGTGCAATGTCCTTGAGGACAAGGCTTCAACTCCTTCCATTGATGCTTCATTTTAATTTCTAACTAAAAACTTGTTGCCAAATTTTGCCACTCCAATTTTTCATAGCTCAACAAGAGGTTTCACAATCTTTTAATATTATAACCTAAATCCCTACTTTGTCAAACTTGAAGTAGTCACTATTCACATATATGATGCAACTTGAAATAACCAAATACTCAAGCCCTCCAATGGGGAAAATCATCGTATGTTCTTTCTTTCTTTTCTCTATGGAACCACTCAAAAGATATCTAGCATATGACAATAGCCATTTACTGTGTTAGACCAAATGCACAAGTGACACATACGCTACTTCCAAGAATCCTTTACATGCCGAGTGGTGGCAATAAAATAGCATTTCTAGTATGTTTTGGATGAAGTATGATAACCAAATAGTGTGCTTTGGGCTGGTGAGTATGCCCGTATATTATCAGTGGCTTGCAATAATGTGGGCAAAAAGGAAATGACTTGGCCAATCATAATGTTTGGCCCAGGTTGTAAATGATCTATCACTCTACTAAGTTCACATTATTAGGTTTATGGGTGAGGATATGAGAGCAATGAACTTTGCACCTTGGATGTGCTACATATTGATAGAGATTCAAATTGGAGTTGCCATTGGGTATGATGCTTTTGTCCTCAAAATCTAGTAGCAGATTCTTTTTTCACAAGAGAATTTGTTACAAGAAAACAAATCATACATTTTGACGGACGGTCTTCATATCATGAATAATAATTAAAAAATTGAGTACAACTTTGCATGCAAATCTCCATAGGAAAAATGTAAGGTGGGTTGTCTCCTTTGTGCACTAGTTACCAAGTAAACAAACAAAGTCAAACCCATCCAATTCCAAAAGAAAATTGCAACAACTGCTCAGACAAAACACATAAGATCGAGCTTGGAATGTTTTTTTCTGCAAAATGTTAGCTGCAAGCATGAGGTGCATGTGTTAGTTGAAAAGAGAAAATTGGAAAGAGGAGAATCCATGAAGGATGGAAAAAGAAGAAGGATGGGGGGACAAACAGAAGAGGACAGAAGCAAACAGAAAAGGAAACAAACAAGAGGATGAGATTTAAGGGGAAAGCTGTTCCCATAGTAAAAGCACCCACCAGAATGTGCCCAGCATCAATGAACATAATTCAATCTGTGTTCATTGCTCATTTGAGTGTTCATTTCTGTTAATCACATTCTAGTGTCAGCAAACATGCCTTCTGACATATTTGTGTTTTGAAATCATATCTTGGTGGCATCACAATTATAAGGTGTATTCAATATGTTAAATGTAAGAAACTGGCAAATCTGGGCTATGACCAGCCCCAGGCAGTTAGTTCCATGCAAAATGTGCAGGGATAAATGGACCAAGGATGGGGGGCCGTTCTGGGAATGAATGCAGTCTGGTGCAATTAAAGGCTAGAGCCCAGCACGGGACTTGAATTCCCAGAACTGCCCACTCCAAGGTCCTTCTTCTCTGGCACAAAGGATCTGGTAGAATTGTACCAGCTATGATTTTGTTTGAGAATGAGAGGAGGCACCTTATTATGCACAAGGTTTGAGGAACCGTGTGTGTAAGGCGCCTCCTGTGTTAAGCCAGAAATATTAATGAGGATAAGGCGGGCCTCCACATAAATATACACTCAACATCGAGGAGAACAGCAGCATCTTAAGACACTACAGTCCAATGTTGTGCAAGCAAGGCCTGATTCTCTCGACAATAGAGTCCTTCCATCCGTCTGGTATGTGCAAGTCAAGGTCTGATGCTCTTGACACTAGAATCCTTCCATCGGTCTGGTGGGTATGTACAACTGTCTGATGCTCTTGACACTAGAATCCTTCCATCGGTCTGGTGGGTATGTACAACTGTCTGATGCTCTTGACACCTAGACTCCTTCCATGCGTCTGCTATGTGCAATGTCCCGATGCTCTTGACGCACTAGAGTCCTTCCCATCCGTCCCGTATGTGCAAGGTCTGTTGCTCATCAAGGATCTTGAGAGCAGATTCTGTTCAGGTGGTCATAGATTGCAGAATTTGGTGCCAATTTTGAGGGATGTGTGCTTGTGGAAACAAAACTAAAGTGGGATTTCTATTCCTATTGTATTCCTATTGCCTCTCCCTCGCCCCTCGCGCCCCACCCCCCAAACATGTTCCCAATGTGTTCCCCAATATGTTCCCAATAGCTTCTCCCTTTATCCCATATCCTTTGGCCTCTAAGTTCTCCCATATCTTGTAACCTATATATATAAGTAGCCCAAAGGAGGATCTTACAACATACATATTTTGGGATTGTCCAAAGCTCGTCTCGGTTATTTTGTGATGGGCCAATGAAAGATTGCCAATCACAAAAGTGAAAAAAATTGAACTTTGGGGATGGGATGTTCATGACTAACGAATACGTAACCATGTTGCCAAGCAAAGATATTGGCCTAGGCCAAAAAAATGGTGACAAATGGTTTTAGGACCATAATTTGTCCTATAACCAATGAAAAGCATGAATGTGTAGTTGTCACAAATGTCATTTTCACGTGATTAATATTTCACAAATGAAAAAGAAAAAAATATTAACTATATAATAATCAATTAACCAACTCATTAATATTAATTTTCATTAATAATTTTAAATTTAAATAAATAAACTAACAAAAAAATTAACCAATTAATAATTAAAATCTCAATATTAATTAATTAGTTAACTAGCTTATTAGTTATTATTTATCAATTAATTAATAAATAGGTAGCCTAGGCTAAATAGGTAGGTAACCTAAACTAAATAAGTAGGCAAACATAAGTAGATAAGTAAATAACTTAGGCTAGGTAGGTACACAAGCGTATGTAAATAATCATCTTAGTTAATTTTCTTAAATGAAAATTAAATATAACTTTATAAATACACCCATGAAAACATACCTCATTATATCCCTAATAGAACTTAGCAAAAATACACATATATTTCAAAAAAAATCTTAATGCACCTATGTATACCACTAGGGGATGTGTTGACACCTTAATATTACAACTAAGTTTGGTTTCATTTGCAACTAATGGGACATATGAACATGATTATGGATGAAAACAATATTAGAATGAAGGATGAATAAGTCATTAGTCACAAATGTAATTGTAGCATAGTTGCAAGAATGGTCAAGTGTGCAAAATAGTTGCAAAGATGATTAGAGTTAGTTGCAAATGACGATTTGTTGCATGTAGTTGCAATTGCGTTGGATGTTTTTTGGGAGATTTCTTCTAGTTAAAAATTGCCCCCACCCCCCTTGCATCTCCTCCACAAAAACATGAGCCTTTTGGTTGTAGGTTACTTTGTATCATCAATTGTCTAAAATGTATATTCCTAATTGCGATTGACAATTATTTTTGCTAACACTAATATCCTTTATCCATGAGGATGGGCATGTAACACCAAAAGTAGTAACTAGAAGTGGAATTTTTAAAAGATGGGTAGTCATGGGATATACATAATAAACCTTATGGGTCTTACACAAGAGGATTTTTTACTAGGGACCTTTGGGTTCAATTATGGTTGAGTTACTTATTTTGAATTAGTCACAAATAAAAATGAATTGGCTTGACTTCACTTGAATTGAAACACTAGATCCTTGATAAAAGGATGCCAAATAATACAAAGATTCATCCATTAAAAAATGACTATTTAAAAGACTATCATGCACAACATGTAAATTTGTAATTGATGATTTTTATTATAAATAGATAAAAGGGGTGAATAATTCATTCACTCTTCTTTCAAGTATTTAAGGGGTTGTGAAAAGAGTTTTGAACTCAATTACCTTTTCCATACTTTCATGTTGTTAGCCCATTATCAAGCCTTCTAATAGGACTTTGTGTGTAGGAAATTATAATATAATAAACTCATCATGTATTGTTGTATTGTGAAAACATCCACAAGGGAAAGCTTATTTGAATTTGATGAGTGATCCTTGTAAAGTGAGGTCTTTTAAGTGCATGCCATTAACTCCTTTTTGGGTGTAGCATACATAAAGACCACGTTTTAAGCACGTGAGCAATCATAACTCAAAGTAAGTTTTTTCCTTGTGTTATGTGATTTTTATTGTGTTGTGTGTGGGATTTTAGTTCATACAATCCATTTTTGGTACTTGAAGGGATTTCATTAGAAAATAAAACTCATAAGTTTGGACCTTCCTAATCTTTTTACCTATCATCATTAGTTATATTAATTAATTGTGGGGTGCATCCCTAATTTTTTATTCTTCTTTTTTAAGGCAATCAGCCACTTTGATTACCCCATCACAAAAAAATTCAAACTTCATACACTCCCCCCAAATAGAAATTTGCAATTTTAGAAGTGTTGGCCTTTGGTCCACATGTATCAATTGTGATTAGGGTTTTGTGAGGTAATGTGTGGTGCTATTGGGAAAATATTTGGGAACATGTTGAGAATAGGGATGTGATAGGAACACATTGAGAACTTGATGGGAACTTGGTAGGAACAAATTGGAAACATCCACAAGAAAAAATTAATCAAACCTCACAACTCTCCCCCAAAGGAAAAAAAATTGAACATCTCAAGTGCATGTTGCATCACTTCATTAAAAAAGTAGATTTCTATTCCTACTTGTGCTTGTCACCCTTTTTTTTTTAGAAAAATTTCATCTTTTTATAATGGATATATTCATTGTTGAAGATATTATTTGTTAATGTTAATTAGTTAGGAGGTGCATTGAATTTTAGTTTTTTTTTTTTAAGTAGCCATTTTGATTCACTTATCAGAAATTTTTGGAAACATTGGGCATCCCAAATAGAAGCACATAGGTGCTTCCCTTTGAACTTTATACTTTATATATATGTAGTGAAAGTTCAAATTTGGGCAAAACATATTGCACATAAATGTGGTGTTATTGGGAACATCTTGGGGGACACATTGGAAACTTGATGGGAACTGCTTGGGAATTATATGGGAACACATTGGGAGCATACAAAAACACATCCCTCCCCAAAACTCAAAAGAAAAAAAACTAGGTCTTCATGAATGTTATCGAGAGCATGAAAATTACAAAGAGGGATGACAAAATAAGAGTTTTAAATTTAAATCCAAAATATGAAACAAAAGAAGCAAAACAAAAACACAAAATGTGCAAGACCAAAATACAAATATGTTTTTATTGCAATAAATTAAAAAAACATAAACACAAAAATAACATAATAAGGTTATGATCATATTTCAAACTAATATTAAATAAACTAAAGGTAATGAGGGTTTTATTTCTATTATACTCATTTGTGGACTTAGTTTAAGGAAAATTTTGTGTAGGTTTCCATGTGCCCATCGACTAGGTAAGTTTCTAAAGAGGTTTCTTAACTACAAGTGAATTATGACTTAAATATGATTTAATTAAGAGTAAACAAATAGTTAACTATGAATCAATAATTGATGAACTAGAAGTTATTTAAAAGTGAGAGTTAACTATAAGTGAATTGAACCAAGACTTAGCTAATAATTAGTTAAAAGTTAATTACAAATCATGGATGAACATTAATATGAATGAACTTTATTTTATAACTAATATGTTTGTTTATTTGTTACTTAAGATTTTAATTTATTGTATTAATATTTTAATCATTTTAAAATTTATGAATATATATAGCTAATTAGTTAAGTAATTAGTTAGTTATTTGTTTGCTTAATTATATAATTTATGAAATTTAAAAGGAGGACAAAATATATGAAATAATTTTTTTAATTACAACCTAATTGCAACTTTAAAAATTATTCCATATGCTTTGCCCTCCACTTCCATATTGAAATTTGTACAATGAGGAGGCTTTCTCTTACACTTTCACATAAAAAACACATGTTATTTGGAATGAACCAACCAAAGGAACTTAACCCTAAAGGTTAAACCTAAAAGAAATTAAAAACATTTACATACTAACCCCTTAATTTATTTACTTCCATAACCTACCTACCCACCCATCTAGGTAGTTTAAAGAAATACCTATGCCTACTTACCTACCAACCTAGTTCTAACTACTTAAGTAGGTAGGTAGTTTAAGGAGGTACCTATGTTTACCTACCTACCTACACAAGTATTGACTTAAATTTATTTTGACAAAAAATTGAAAATGACTTGTGCCATATTTTTATTATGCCATGTACCACAATCTAAAATAATTTAAAATAGACAATGAGGATCCACTATCTATTTTTAAAACAAAATTTCTCAAATCTTTTTTAGTTGTCACATGTCATTATGTAAGTTGCTGATTTTTATGTTAATATATGGATGACATAGAATATTATATGAATAAGATTGAATAAAGGTCCATCGTATTAAAGCTTTAGAAGACTAAGGTTTTTTTTTTTTTTTTCATCAAAATATCCCTCCTTTTAGCTAGTTATTAACTTATTGAAATGTTTATTGTGTTTAAAACATCAATGTGTTTTGTCCATAAAAACACACATATATATAAGAAGATTTTCTCTTGAGGTGGGACATGTTGAATTTAAGATAGTATTATGTGATAGTTAGATAACTTCTAGAGTGGTCCATACATATGGTAATGGACATGTAAAAGGCCATGAAACATAATCCTTATTTTCCATTTTGTTGAAGAGGATTTTGATATAAAATAAGGATTGGACTTATCAATGGATAGGCCTTTTAAGTGTGAAATGAACTTATTACCTCATCAAAATATATGTAAATAATTATGTTAAGACAAAAACTTGTCATTTGCTAATACCAATGAAATCTAAATTGCTAGTTGATTTGCTATTGCACCAAATATTAAAATTCCATAGGATTCCTATACTTTCACTATATTTGTTATAGGGCCAATTTGGAATTTTAATTGAACTTGAGGTGCGAGAAGTAGGAGGTAAATTGTCCATGTGGGTGCAATCTCATCTTCAAACTCAAAAATCCAATTCCACAATTTAGGCACCATTATAAGATTTTGTGATTATTTGCACTATTTAATACAAAAACATTTTTGGCTTTTGTATCTTTCCTAAATTGCGATTATTTGGCTTCTAAACCTCTTTTGCTAAGCACCTTTGGTCTACATATTATGCTAGAAAATATTGTTTTCATTTGTATGCATAGATTTTAATTTAATTCCCCTTAAAGTATCGATATATCATAGATACAACTATATCTTACAATGATAACTATGTCCACAACATACACATGTCATGGTTTATGTTATCTTGTGCATAAATTTGGACCTCCAAGGCTTTGGGAATTATAATTTAACCATCACTACAAGAAAATGTGACTTTTTAGAAGGTTCAACTTGATTAAAATGTCCACATTGACCAAGGGAGATGGTTGTTTTCACTAAAGGCTTGGGGCATGAAAGACACGAGTTACTTTTGACTAAAACATTTAACTAAAGTGGCATTTTTGACCATGTGACAAACCAAACATTTAGTCAAAAAGGCTAGAGGTCCATCAAGATGACCAAGATTAAATCAAATTGACCATATTCAATAACCATTGTGATTTACAATTAGTCAAATTGGCCATTTTGATTTGACATTTAGTCAAATCAACCATACTAATTTGGTTATTTAACTTACAAGTTTATTTTGCTTAGGGCACATACCAAACCTAAATTCATAGTTAGTAGGCTTTAGGTTAGGCATATTACACTTAATAGGTATTTACAAAATTTAATAGGTTACCTACATGTTACCATTACACACATGTAGGTACTTAAACTTGGAACATTAATTAGTTGATAATCAATAATTGATATAATACTCAATAATTTATGATAATATTTTATTTAATTAATCAATCACCAATTTAAAAAAATTTAATAACCAATACCTAATTTATCCATCAATTTTATCTATTTTTGGTTAACAATAATTCATTATATATTAATTCATAGTGATTAATCAATAGTTAGCATTAAATTATAAAGTATAAATAATCAGTAATTAATAGTAAATAATCATTATTCAATAGTTAATATTTATTAGGAAATAATCAATTATTAATCCTTGATATTATTTATTTATAATTGATAATAATTAATCAATAATTCTATTTAGTTTTATTAATTAATTATTAATTGAGTTAATAACATGTAGTAGCTTACTAGGTGTAAGTACCCATTAGTTATCTAAATAGATATTTGGTACATGGTATAACCTCCAACTTAAAACAAATCTAAACAAAAAAATCAATCAAGTTTATTACAATATATTGACAAAAGTTTTCAACTTTTGAAGTGGTAATCCAATGGTAAAAACTTGACTCCCCAAAGTGGAGGTGAGGAGTTCAAGCCCCCACACATACCTAACCTACCTTAGCTTTATATGGCTTAGATAGCTAGCCTAAGCTGCCTAAGCAAATAGGTCTAAAGTTGGCCACCTAGCCTAAACTACCTAGTTTAAAAGGCCTAAGCTAAATAACATAGGTAGGTAGGTAAATTAGTTTATTTTATTTTGTACATTAATTATTAGGTAATGTAGTTAATTAAATTTATTAATTCATATATAGATAAATATGAATAATTATAATTATATAATTATATCTATAACATAATATATATTATAATATATAATTTATGTTATTATTATTTAAAATAAATCATATATAGTTACTGTCAAAATATTGTTAACTAGAAATTAAAAAATGCAAAAAAAAAAAAAAAAACAAAAAAAAAAAACCAACAAAAAAACCTAGAGGAAAAAAGGCTAGGGCCAAAAATTTATTTTCCA
>Ga0116227_10009576_pt1 | contig 17506 bp, 8 predicted proteins | sample S1TSphgellanicum_FD_89693 | JGI IMG/M metagenome (GOLD analysis project Ga0116227, IMG submission 89693) | Host-associated microbial communities from peat moss isolated from Minnesota, USA - S1T2_Fb - Sphagnum magellanicum MG | ecosystem: Host-associated > Plants > Peat moss > Unclassified... | reverse complement strand
TTTGCAGAAATTTTCATCGCCAGCTGGGGTGGGGAAGTAGGGGGAACGAGAGAGAAGGCCCAGGTTGTGTCGACCTTATAAGCAGCAGCGGGAGGAGAATCCTGAATTCACCCATTTGGATTTTGGTTTGGGTTTGGTGTATGCATAAGGCTGCTGCAATTGTGCACACATCGATTGCCGCATTTAATGGATCAAAGACCAGATTGAAATAGTAATTGTTAACGATAGGAACTCGGCGGAATTCGAAGAACCAGCTGGAGCGGCAGTCCAGATTGAAATAGTAATTGTCAACGATAGGAACTCTATTCGAAGAACAAGCTAGAGCGGCAGTCCAGATTGAAATAGTAATTGTCAACGATAGGAACTTGGCGGAATTCGAAGAACCAGCTGGAGCGGCAGTCGGCGAGGCATTCAAAGCTCATGACGGATCCAAAGAGGCAGATTTCTGGGAGCCAGCCTCAGAATCTGAATCTAAATCTCAATTTTCTGTTATTGAATAATTACGAATAGCTTAAAGTGTGTTCACTACACATCAATTAATCCTGTCACTAAACACTAGTGATTTTAATTTCTTGCAAGGTGAGGAAGTATTTGAAAATATTTTTAGAATCTTCAAGAGGGGCATGTTTGTCATGTGAGCTTTCACATTTAAAAGTTTTTTTTTGTGTGCTTCAAAATTCAAATTTTACTCAATTCAAAGTTGAGAAGACCCATGAAATGCCTAGCCACTTATTCCTATGCAACACACAAAAAAAGGAAAAAAAATGTCACAACGCAAGTTGCGATGGTAAATTATTTTGATTGATTGTTTGAAAAGTTCAATTATCTTTTAAACAATTGAATTGTGACACTCACTAAGGTGCAAATTAAGGTTAAATCAATGTAGACTAATTATTTACATAACCTTGTACACATCCAAAAAATTATTTAAATGAGTGTAGAGACTAGGCAAGTGATATTAATTTACCCTACCTCAATGTAAAATTGTAAAGGACCAGCTTGAGCACACTGATTACCAAAAATAACTTCCACCTTACCAGGCCTCCATTATTTCTGGAAACCAGTGTAGTCTCGCTGGTTGCCTAGTCCATAGTGATTGGTCTAAATGGTGGTATTTATATATACTCTTCAATTTCTAAGGTTTATGGGTGGGAGTGAGGAAACAATTAACACTCAATCATGAATGTGATAAACACAAGCAGATCCTCAACTAGGCCTTGGGTTGAACCAACACCCATGTTGATACCATAATAAAAATCTCAAAATTCATTAAAATTATTTCTAAATATTAGAAATAATATTCTATACTTAGACTAAAATCTAACATTGTTTGGGCTTAATATGGCCACTAAGGTGTCTCACTCAAAAATGGTGAGAATGGGATGCAGAACAAAATGTACTAGTATCTTCTTCTCCCTCCTTGTTTCTTTTTATTTTTCCTCAAATTTTTTTCTCTTCCTTTCCTCCTTTTTTTCTTTCTCTTTCCCCCTTGTATCTTCTCTTTGATGTTTCTGCTTGGCTCGGCCATTGCAGCCTACTAGGATAAAATTGTTGAAGTATGAAAATTTAATAAATAAATTATTGGTTTTTAAAAAATTGATTTGTAAAATTAAACATGATTACTTTAAAGAAAATGAGAAAAATCCATAATCTTCTTTTTTAAATCTTGATTATAATTTTTTTATTTGAACAAAAGTAATAATCAGTTTGTGGAACCAGCAAAGGATAACCACTGTTCTCAAATTTATGAGAACTGGCATTGTCAGAATCGGTTCAATTTTTTTATAAAAAATGATACCCTGCCTGCCCCAGTGTATAAATTGTTTTTTTAAAAAAAAAGAATGAAAACCAAACTCTTTTGTAAGTTATTTTGTGAAAACTGAATCTGAAAAGTATCAGGAAATTCTAATACCCGCCCAACACTGCTCGTAACCTCCAATAAATGTCAAGTAAAATACGTTACATACCCGTCTCTAACCGTAGCATGTTCAAAACCTACATAATATGAACCTGCATCTACACTGGTACCATACCTACACTTTTTTAAGTAAGGCATTAATAAAAACTCCAAAATCTATTTAAACATTACATGTATCCCATACTAAGACAAAATCAGGGTCTCTGAGTCGGGATCTAACAAGTTTTTGGACATAATAATATGGTCACTTAGAGGTTAAGGCCTCTTAGAGCCAATAATCAATGGATGAAATGTTAAACTTGGAGTTGAGACCCTGATTTATTTTATGGATGGGAATATCTGTAATGTTTTTAGAAAATAACACAGAAATGTTTTGGCTTTTTTACTTTTTAGGAGGATCAAAGAAGCACGTAGAAGATCATATGACATGAGTGGTAGATGGTGCCATATGTATGATGTATTAGTTTATAAAATGCTATGGGACCGGAAAAAAATATTGAATATCAGTTTATGGAGAATTATTAGATTAAGTATGAGGCCCACCACGGGCCTGTGCTCGCATATTAGTTTAAAGAGAATATTAGTTTACATAATATTAATTTAGAGAGAGTTTATTGTATATCAATGTTGCAAGACTTTGTTAATGTGTTTACATGACAAAATACTCTCTTCATTGTATGTGAAATACAAAAATTATAAGTTACACAAAATGTGTAACATATATATTTTTTTGTCACGAAGAAAACAATTTGATTTTCCTTTTCTCGTTTTATACATTTACGTATGTTGGAAGATTGCAGGATCCTCTTTTCAAATCATTTCATGCACTCGATTCAAAACCATTTCATCTCCTAAGCAATCTATAGGATTTATAATTCATTCACATTGCCAATAACATCTTACCTACAATCTTTATTTTTAAATGCATTAAAGAAAAAAATGTAATTCATGGAATTAAAAAAATCAAGTCATGGTTTTCCTAATGCGCAACATATGCCTACCCAATTAGCTCCTTATGGTGTTTTCTCTTTAGCTTTATATCATTATTTTCAAGCTTTTAAATTCATTAATATTTTTCCACCACATGAACATGCATAAATTTATTAAAACCAGATTTTTTGAATTAAATTTTCTCTTTACATAATTTTTGAATAGGTCCACATAATTTAAAACATTATCTATCTCCTCGTTTACACTTTGCATCTTAAATTTAAAAACAAATAATCAAACTACAAAAACCTATAATCATCCCATTTGTTCATGATAACAAACACATGAACGATGACAACTAACATGCACGAGAGCATTTCGTCTTCTCTATTTGAAAGCAATTTTCATAACTCAACAAGCACAAAACACAATATGAAACCTACAACAATAAGAATCTTGTGTGTTCTAAAATTTCAAATCACAAAAAGTTATTTGAAAACACACCTAAAAGATTACATCCCCAAACATGAAATATTTTGAACCTAATTCACATTTGAATTGATTTCAAACTCAAACACATTTAACTACATAACCCCAATTTAAGACTAACCAAATCATGATTTAATCAAACAAATTCAACTAAAAAATCTCTTCATACATTGAAAGTTCATGTACACATTACAAATTGAGCAACTTACAAATTATGCAATTAACTTCAATTTGTAATGGGAGAGTGTAATGTTTAAGTGAAGTCCCAAATTGAGCATAATATATAGCCCCCCAATCCCTAGGCCAATTTTATTTCTCTCATATGTTTCCATACCATTCCCAATAGTTCATCATTATTTATGTAAATCTCAAATTTGATTTTATTATATTATATGGACATAGTTAATGTGTCTTTTCATGTTCATGTAGGTGGCTAGGGGAAAGGAATGAGGTAGTTTTGAAAAGGTATCCAAATAATGTTTTTGGAATAATAATTGTTTGAATCCAAAAATTAAACCATAACATTTTTAAATAACATAATAACACCATGATTACAAGATAACTAGATTGTTTGAATCCATAGACTCTAAATAAATCCGAAAACTAAACCACAAATCACCAATACACTTATTTTACCTATCAAAGGTGGAACAAGTAAAACTTTCACACTAAAATTGATTATTCGAAGTTTGTCACAACATTACAACAAAAGTTGTCAATAAAACTAGAAAAATTCCAAAGAATCGCACACATAATAAAAATTAATTTTTAACATAGATGGTGTTAAAATTTAATATTAAGTGTTGTTGTGAAATTTTTATCAAAATTTCCCAATTTATCATCTAATTTAAATATGCTTATATGTCGATATGAACAACTACAATTTTTATTGTCATGAAAAAAATATCATTAATTGAATCTTTCATGTTTAATGTCACTTAAAATTTATGTTCCTATTTAATATAAATGCCTTGGTGACGGAAATCTTCTTATGACTAATGATTTTTACTAATCACCACTAACTCAAAAAATATATCTATATTTGAACAACCTAACAAAAACATAAAAGTATGACAATCAAATCTATTAGAAAACAATGTTCAATGTTGCAAATTAATTCATGTAATGCATCCATATATGATATTGGGTTTATAGGAGGTTGATGATTTAGGGTGCATAGTGCACCTAAAATAATAACCCTTTAACAACCCCAATATATATAAAAACTAAACAAGTTTCATGTAGCGTTCGCAACCATTAGAAAATTTGCTTATATCATATCTATAAACTCATAATTTTTGAACAACAACCAACAATGAATTTTGGTTATCCTACATCAATAAGTATGCATGTGCAAAAACATAATGAACATGTTTTTGTTCAAAATTTAGGGTTCAAATTCAGTTCTATCAATAATAAATATACATCATCATTCATGCCCACCCTCTTACAAACTTTCATGATTTGAACAAAACATCATGATTTGTGTAAGAGAAAAACGTACCTAAAACAAAACTACATACATAAAACTGTGTGCTTCATTTTATGGTCTTGTAAATGAAGCATATTGCTTTTTCAAATTCACATCAACATCTTCTTTGTGATTTATTTTAATTATATTGATAGCACTTTTGGGTGAACTAGCACCTACACCAGTAAAGGTCATAATAGAAACCCCAAAATTGATTTGAATTATTTTTACACATTCCAAATATCTCATACTAAGACTACTAAATCAGGGTCTCTGAATCCAAATCTAACATATTTTGGGCTTAATATGGTCGCTGAGAGGTTAAGGCCTAATGTGCATTCACACTTGGTGTTAGGAACTCTGGTGTTGAGTCCCTTCTCACCATACTAGTCATTTAAGACTTAAACTAAGTTATCATGAAGATTTTATGTTAAAGGAACAGTCACTTAACATTAAGCTATCACCCATTTAACATTGGGTGCCACCTAGGATGCCACGTAGATTTACTTTTTAAATTGATTTAACATCAAGTGTGAATGCACATTAGAGCTAATAATCCCTGATTCAGTTTATGGATGGGATATCTCTAATGTTCGTAGTAACAAGACAAAAAAATTTGGGATTTTTTCCTTTTTACCATGGTACCTGTAGTTCAGCCAAGGCCAAGAACTGGGCGTGAGTGGCTCAAATTGAGCCAGCTAGCCTACCGATTGTTTGCTGCTGAGTCCGCGGTGTAAAACCCGGGTAAATAATTTGCATGGTCACATCCGTACAACTATAGCAAGTTGACCGTAACGTGTTTGGGGCGCCAGAAATGTGGTTCTATCGTCGGTAAGGTTTCAATTACTGGTTCCAGAGTAGCAGCAGCTCCGATCCGAGATTGGACCAATTTGCAGAAACTTTGATAGGCACCGGGAGTGGGGAAGTAGTGGAACTGGAGAGAAGGCGGATGGTTGTGTCGACCTTGAGCAGCAGCGGGAGGGAGGGCAATTCTGGTATAGGCTTGCTTTTCTATTGCCACCCATTTCGCTTTTGGTTTCGGTTTCCAGTGTATGCATAAGGCTGCTGTAATTGTGCACAGATCGATTCCCGCATTCAATGGATCAACACCAGATTGAAATAATAACTGTCAACGGTAGGAACTCGGCGGAAATCGAAAAACCAGCTGGAGCGGCAGTCGGCGACGCAAGTGATGCACAGGAAGTCCAATCTGGTGAGAGGAACACTGGGATGACTTATCTTGAGGAGGAAATTCGGACTTTGGCGAAGTTAAAGGGGTTGGAGCCAACAAAAATCAATTTGTGGAAAGTAGCGGTCGAAGAATATAGCAACCGTCGTACGATGTTCGAAAACAGGATTTACAAAACGGAAGAGAAAATATGCAGCGTCAAGAACGAGCTTTATCAAGTGGTAGGATTTTTCAGTGCGTTTCAGGGCTTGCTTATCACGGCAGCGGCGCAATCGAATCTCTTGCGCTGCAATAACGTGGGATTCATTTTAGCGCTCTCTGCATTCGCTACGGCTGTCGCTGTATTTGGAATCGGGCAAAAGAACAGGACCATGACAGACTTGCGGACAGTCACAAACAATTGCACACTTTTTATGAAGGTATCTCCCTACAATTTATTTTTCTTGCTTGTTGTAGCGAGTATTCAACAGTGAGGAGCTACGTTTTTGAAAGAGTGATCGCAATGTGCGAGGAAATTCAAATAACCTGTAGTCCAAATTTCCCTCAGAGATAGATGCCTTTATTCAAAGACGCGGTTCTATAATGAAGAGAGAAGAACAGTATGGCAACATTGTTTCTTCTATTCACCTTCTAGGTTCTTGAAATCTGACACCTGAGGGTGATGAAACGTCGTCAGCTCTACAGCCGGTTATATTTGAGGGTTAGGAAATCATTTGAGTTCTTGCAGGATCAAAATGAGACTAACATTATTTTTTTAGTTCCTCTGATAGGTGAACACCCTAGTACTGCATTATGATGAAATTGTCGACATTGTGGGGCGTTGAGAAGGATTTGTGTCAAAGTGAAGACGTGAAGATTTAAGACCCAAGACAAAATGGAAAAAATAAATGTGGAAATTGAAGTGCTTGCACTAACTCCTTAATTGTGTTTTGAAGCACACAAGTTTATTTCTATGTGTACAGGACCCTCACTAGAAGTTTCTATCTTGACTTTCAAACTGCACCGTTTCTTCTCAGGCATACTTCAGAATGGTGCATTTGCTCAAAAGGGTTGAAATAAATTTTGACTTTAATGTCCTTCAAGATCTGGGCCATGTTGACAACAATCCTCATCCACAGTGGAAAAAAATCTTGGTCAGCCCTGTTATTTGGCTTGTTGTATCTGTCATTGCATTTGGCGGACTGTGTATGCTTGCTATGCGCCAGATTTTGTGCAACCCAGGCCACTCTCTACCAAGCAACTAATGTATACCACTGATATCTGGTAACATACTTTCCATGAGACTATGATTATCATGTTGTAATGAAAGATCATCCATATGTCTTGGAGTTTTGTGTGATGCTTAGGTTATCATTCAAGACATCACCACCTCTTCTGGACATGCGACAATGTTGATTTGATTGACTCAAGACTCAACCTGAAGCCATATTTTGCAACTTTGAACTTTTAGATTTTCAGTTTGTTTTGTTTAATTATTAACGGGTCAGTTCATTAGCTATAGTGTGCTACATAAGGGAGAAAAGGGAAGTTCGGGTGGGAGGGGGAGCAACTAGAAGCAATGATGTAATAATATTCCAATTTTGTCCATATGAAATGGTCAAGGGAATTCTTGTCTTGTTCTATTACTGGAACTGATACAGTTGTGTTATGAACTCAGGGAGATGGAACTTGGCTTAGTGACAAATTTCTCAGTCATGATGTGACCAAACATTATATGCTACAATGCACTTGCATGTTGGAAATGGTGGGCATGAGGATGCTACACGCCAGGTGAAGCAAGGCTGCCACCACAACAACTCCTATTATGCAAGTTTGCTGCAATCCAGAATGTACTCTACTTGTGCAGCTATATGACATCACAGAAACTCTTTTCAACCAACTCAGATTATGGGTAACACAGATGTGTGCATGCCTTCATCATTAGAACTTCAACCTCACTATTCAAATACTCCACAGCAGGCGAAATACCAGATATGGTAGAACAAGAGCCTTGACAGTGATCTGATTAATTATGTAAAGACCCTGCAAACAAGATTGCAGGATGACAGGAAACAGACAGCACTGTGTTTGTGTAACCCTGCAGCTTCTGGATGGTATTTTGAGGTTGCAGATCTCACAAGTAGATACATTGATCCTCTTAGCCACTAATTATGTAGTTTCCATTTGTCATGGAAAAAGTCACAAAAATACAGCACTAGCTGTTTCTATGGCCTGTGTATTATCTTCAGAAACTTATCCACCATATAATTCCATAATCTCTGACAGAACAAAGAGACAAGTGGGATATTAACAGGAGCTTATACAAGACAAGTTATCTATGATATTGCTTAGAAAACTCCACAGTTCAAAACTGTTATGTGAATTCTGTGCAAGCCAAAGCACAGAGGATAAAAATGTGTGATGTCCTTTGTGAGGGTATAAACCATCACTTTCATCCTGAATGGCAGTCACTGGTTGGCCATTGATTCATCAGCTCCCCATGCTGCCTGGTGTAGAGAACTGTATACAATGGTCTGCTCAAAACATGGGGGAAACAATTAGACAGAAAAATCTCTAGACTGAGTTTCTATCACATTTCCAGAAGCAATGGGGAAGACTCAGTCATGATGCTGGCTACCACTACAGAGATACAGGTAATGACAAAAGTCAGAAGTAACCTTATTCAAGCTGTAACAAGTTTGTGAGGGTAATCTTTTGGTTCATTTTAGTTCACCCTTGTACAAGCAAGCCCAAGGCAAAGACAGGCCTACATAGAGGGTAGAGGTTGCAGCCTCCTAAACTTGTGGGAATGTGTTTGAGTCTTAGGACACTCTTCTAACCCATCCCCATTCTTTCACCTAAAAACCTTGGTTTGAAAACCAAGGCTAGGACAATGGGCACCTTCATTTAATTTTCAGGCACATAAGAATGATTTGATATCCAATTTTCATTATCAAGAATTGTCATCTCATTGCAACTCCATGAAATGAACATGTGTTACCATCAATACCACATTATGAGTGTAGTTTGCCATTTCCCACCCAAGGCTAGAATCATTATACAATATTTTTTCGATGTTTACCTTGCATTTGTAACAAAAGTCCATTTTGACAAGTAAAAACCATTTTGCCAATCTTTATATGTAATGCAAAATAAATTATCACTAATCCTTTGTCTAGTGTGAAACATTGTTCAATATATTCCCCAAGTATTATCTTGAATGCACTATTGAGAAGAAAACAAGCTCCCAATGTGGATGACAATATGCATGTAACTATAGTATTGGAGTATTGTGCCACAACTTTGGGTGAATTAACTCTTACACTAATACTTTCACCTCCTTGTGTGAGGTTTTTTAGAGGAGATCCGCCCACATGCAAACCTAGGAATGTAAATGTTTCTTTTGATGAATGGCAATTTTTTTCTCGCTTCTAAAAATTGAAACCAATGTTTTCTAGGGTTGCAAAATTTTACTTAAATGCAAAATTTTGTATAGGTTTTTGAAAAGCAATGAAATTTTTAGAAAATTGTTAAAATCAAATTGTTTTGATTTGTAGATCATCATCTTTTCATTGTGTGCTCCAAATCCATCATCACTTCAAGTGATGGTTGGATTTGAATGTGAGCCAAAGACACCCAATTCACCATCCTACATCACAACATCTTTTTTTGTCATTTTGCTTGCCAATACTATCACTCTTTCCATTTTTGATGCAGCCATTTTCTCTCTCCCATCTCATTTAAGTCACTGCAACATTTGTGATTTTGTCTTTTCTATTCCAACTTCTTCGCCTACATTGGAGCTCCATTGCACAACATGTTATTTTTTTTACAAATTGTCACCACACATTGATTGTAATTAACTTTTTAGAAAGGGGGGAGGGGAGCAAGTGAGATCTAAATGATCTTAGTTGCGTTTACTTGTTTCAAATATGGGAGGATCTAGTTATTATGGATATGTGCAGTGTATGTTGAAAATTTTATATGTGTTAAAGTTTATTTTCAAAAGTACCACACAAAAACATTTGTACAACATTAATTGTTTAAGATTTAAGGTGTGTGTTTTGCAAGTTGAAGGTAATTTAATGTCAATGTCACCATTGACAAAAATGTTCAAATCAATAATCAACTACATTAAAGATAAGTTAATTCTTGACTCCATATACAACTTGTTTACATTGCACTTGGAAACTTTTATTTATTGCACGTTTTCTATCCTTTTGTGAGGTGTTGTAAACAGATCTACAAGATTGTGGGGAAAACTCCACAAGCTGACCTGTTACAAGACTGACATCAGTAAGCCATGAAGCAGGAAGAGAAGGGAAAATGTAACCATTACCTGTAGCTCCATCAATACAGATACAAAAAAGTATTCAAAAGGGAAATGAGCAATATGAAATATTCTCCCAAATAGCAGGAGAATGACTGTGAGCTGTATCGCATCAAGAGCTCCAAGGACAGAAATTGTGAACTGTATCACATCAAGAGCTACAGGGAGAGACATAAAGCTTGAGAACACTCAAACTTTGTGGGAGAGAATGTAATAAGATGGTGAAGACCTTACCCTCATGCTGGACATTTCAGCCTGAATCATAAGGAAACCTCTAAAGCGCAGACAAACACTCCTTTTCATCTAGTTTTGCAAAACCCCAACTTTGGGTCATATGAAAAACAACAACACAAGCAAGAACTGGGCATCCAAGGATTTGCAAGATGACGATGCTTTCAAGAGAGATTGGGTGAATTAGCACCAATGCATGGCACTGCGATTCAACACCAGCTTTTAGAAGTTGGAGATGGAAATTTGGTTGTGATGGCTGGACCTTCTTGCACCATATTCTCCATGACCTCTCTCAAGAAAAAACTGTTTCAGAATCCAAAGAGTAGAATCTCAAATTCGTAAAGAACTATTTAAATTTCATCTTTGTGCTTGAACACAGCTCCCACGAGAACTTTATGTTCAAAATTTTAGGGATCGTCCAAAAGCCCAAGGTACGGTACCTTGGGCTTTTGGGTTTAACTAAATTCAAAAGCACCTAAAGTACTCGGAGAAAATTTATAGTGTATGTGGAGGGCACCTTATATTCATGAATTTCCCACCTAGAAATTGGGAGGGATATTATGCCTACTCCTCAAGGGTGCAAGGGAAATTATGCCTGCTCCTCAAGGGTGGGAGGGAAATTATGCCAACTTATAGGTGTAAGAACCCTCCCACTATTGAGTAGGCATAAGAACCCTCCCCTTCATTGGCCTCCTGATCTACATAGGTTTGGTTCATGATAAATTTTGCCTTGTGCTTTATGAAAGGTAAAGCACATGGGTGGTGGACATTCCCAAAATGCGGGGTCGGACTGGGCTATCACCTTATCTTAGGCCCTTATTTTGTGAATGCCCCGACCCTAGGGCTTTACCCTACACTAAATTCAGCTTTTCTTGGATTTTCAAGTACAGTGGACACAGGTTTTCTTTTGTCTATTTTATTCAAAAAATTTGACATATCAAGTCAATAATTTTGTAAATTTTCAACGTTTCTAGAAATGATATATTCTAGTGAAGATGTTTCATTGGAACTAGTTTTGTAAGATGGGATTTTGGTGATCGTCACTATGACAATTCCATAGTTGTTCCAAATTATAATTCAAATCAAATCTCATTTTAGAATCGTTTTTTTTCGGTTGTTTGGTTGTATTTTGTTATTTATTTTGCACCTTTCCAATGTTTTTTCCTTTTCTCTATTTGTATTTTATTGTAAACTTCTCTAATGAATTAAACTTGTGTTGGCATTTTGCCTAGCAAATCAAGAATGTAAATAAATATTAATGGAACAAAATGACATCTAGTGAAATTTACAAAATTTTGTTTTTTGAAAAAAAAAATTGATTACGACAAAACTATTATGTTCACACAAAATAATTTAATCATTGTTAGTGGTAATGCGAAGTAGCACAGAGACCAAATTTGTGTTGAAGCCATTCAAATATTATGGTTTACAATGAAAAATAACATAATAATACAATGACAAAAGGATAAAGACAACCTCACTTTATTTTGGTAATTTTAGACTCTAATTTTTCCATTTTGAAGATGGATAATGTTTAGGCCATGTAACACAATTAAAGTAACACTTAGGCAAACAATTAAATGTTATTTTTTTAAAAAAACCCTAAGCATTTAGCATGAAGGACTTTGAGAGGCATTCTTACCCAAGGCCAATAAAAAATCAAATATTCATCAAAGAATAAAAATTCAAAATCAACTCCAAAATCATTAAGACAAGTACACCAAAAAAACTAGACACACACTAGTTCTACAATTGAAGGTTCCTACTAAATATGAAACCATCAAACCAATAGCCAAAAAGAAAAAGACAATAATTAAAGGTTTCAATTTTATTTTCCAATCAAAAGATGAAAATCGAAGGTTCTCTTCTACACCGAAAATTTACTTAAAGCAAAACCTTGAAAACTAGATTCAACCAACGCTATAGAATGTGACCATTCGTTTGTCCAAAACAACATAACGCATCGTAATTGTTGAAGGTTACATGACGTTAAAGCCACACCATTGTGTGGCACAAAAAATGCCTAATAACTTGAAGTGCAATTGTGAGGAATATGTTATTTAGCTTGATTAATTTGAAGTAATGGAAATAACACTCCCCCACCTTACATCCACCTCAATGTTTGAAGTTGTTTATGAACTAAACATCAATGACAAAAACAAGGTTGGTTTCTTTGGTTTTTAAGTTGTTCAATATGCTAATTGGATGGGTCTAACTTGTTGATGTTTATAAGATTTGCAAATAAAAAACAAATGCATTCTTCACCATGTATCCAAGTGTTGGTGCCATGTGATTGACAAGGCTTTCAACTTGCAAATATTAATGTTAAAAGAATAAGCATTTATGATCCAAATGAGATAACCTAATTTTGCATTCTGGTCCATTATTATTTTGAATCATGATGTCAAAAGTCCAATGCCACCAAACATCTTTAAGTTTATTATGAAGGCTTGAAGGCCTATCTAACATCACAAATAATCTAACATTAAAAAGACATTAAATTCAATTATTTAGTTCTTTTTCCATGCTACTTTAATCAATGTTCTTCATAACAACTCATCATGTGAATGTTGACAAGTTAATTTAACCTACTGAACCATATGCAACAAGGCACCTTAATCAATAGCATGGAACATATGGATTGTATCTAGTACTATGTTCTTCAATTGTAAGCTCATGCAAACTACAAAGAAACAATGAATTAAATACATACCATCAATGATAGGTGGTGTAATCACTAATTTTGTGAAACTTCAATTTCATCTTGCATCCACCAAACCATTGGACTAGTTATCAAGGTCACAATTGACCATGAACCTCCTGCATTTATTAGATCATGGAACATGTGGCATCATTATTCTTAGATCTTGAAATTATGCTTTAAGTAAGAACCCATCCAATTTTTCGAAAGAGAATGCATTCCTTTTTTTCTAACTTTCCATGAAAAAAGAACATAGGAAGAAAGGTTAAAAATTGTTGAACATGACATGAGGTTGACTCCAAATTTGCACGATATAGGTACAACAAAAAGTACTTGGAAAATAACATGAAGGCATTTCTCACCTTTCAATCTAGATATTTTCTCTCCTAGCCTATTTGGGACACTAATGCCAAACCAAACTACTAAGAAAAAAAAAGAACAAATCCTTTACATACAACCTATTTTCAAACTTTAGTGACACCTCTTTTTCCACTACCTATGTTTCCTTATTTACCCATGAATACATTGTTGTTTCAATTGTTTCTTTCAAATAATAAAGTGAACATTTGATGACCCTTGTTAAAGCTACATGCAAGAATAGGTAAAATAACAATAAAAACCTTTATGAAATTGTGGAACATTTTATGTTTTTAATTAATTGATCCAATATAAGATTTTTTCATTAATGTGCATTGATTTTCAAATTTCACAATGTAAAAGTACGTTTCGAATAAAATAACAAAAAGAAAGCATTTTGTTTAATGACTCATTGAAATATATGATGATTTTTCATTGCCTAACTTAATACATAACTTTTATTATTTTTTTCCAATTTAAAAGTACATTTGAACACATATTAAATCACTATGTTTCAAATGTACTTTTTAATTTCATTTTTTTGAACTAGATTTTTTTAAAATTAATATAACATCATTGATGGTATTTGACACATACCTTCACCCAATTTTGTGCCACATTTTTAATAATTATATGCATGACAAAAGATTTATGTGGAAACATTTTTTTTTAATGTGTAATTTACCATGTTTCCACCCTAAATTAAAAAACATTATGTATTTTTTCTTCAATCCATTCTCCTTAGCCTTGTTTCAAAGCACACAACTTAAAGGTTACAAAAGTGGTGGCTAGATGAATAAGAATTTCATGAAAGTTTTCTTAAACCCTAGCCATCATGATTTGTACAAAAAATTGCTACACCTTCAAATTTTCAAATGCCATGGTTGGAGTGGTGTCAAGGCAATTGTTTTATAGGGCTAAAAACCCCCAATTTATAGGTTCCAAATTGGGTTTTGCTTTGTTCCAATAAAAATTCCACAATCTAGGTTTTAAGGTGATGGTTTTCATTTTGATAACATATAATTAAACTAATTGAAAATTGATTACATTTCAAAAAGCATCTAACATTGGTCTCTATGTGTCTACTTACGCCTTTCAAAAAGTAAAATCGAGTAATTAATCAATACTTGTTTGAAACATCCTATATGTTGTTTGGATTGTTGTTAATTGATTAAAGTTTTGTTGAATCACCAAATTTCATTAATTGGGTATTCAAAAATTGAAAAAGATACATTTCTATGTTGTTCATTATATATTTTTTACATTGTAATACAATATAATACAATTTTTAAGGACAATGACTCTAGTTTTTTTTTTTTGTTGTTGTAATGGAAATTGGTTGGTGTTTGACATTTTTTAATAATTAACATTGGCCACATGAAATACCTTGATTTGTTCTCGAAAGTTTTGTAAATTCAAAACCAAAACTTTAGGTTGACCAGATTACAATTGAACATTTGTTTCATCAATTTTTTGAATTTTGTGTTGAACCTTACCCAATGTTGTGAATATCATACTAATTGAATCCACTAAGATGCATGGTGATTTTGACAAACAATCCCATGAAACCATGGCTTAGATAAGACAAAGACTCTTCATTGTAAGAAAATGTAAACTTGACAAAGACAAAAATTATATGCTTGGTGATGAATAAGGAAGAAAAAACTTATAGATAAACAACTATGATATAAACACTAGATTGTGAAGCAAGGTTACCTACATAAGCTCACAACAAGTGCATTTACAAGATTGAAAGGTGTTGTCACAGTTGGGATTTCTACTTATATTGTTCCATGGAACCTTTTAAAAGTTCATCAACCATTTAAAAAAAATTCATTCATTAAATATTTTAGAAATGTTCGTTAATTAGACTTTTTAAAACATCCACTAACTAAACCTTCTAAAACCTTTTAGAAACATATTATTTCCTAAAAAAAAACTATAAATATGTTTATAAAATATTCATGTTTTTTGTGTTTTTTTGGTGACAATAGGTTCAAAAAATAAATGCATTGTATCTTTCAAGTTGACCTATGTTAATATGAAGACAATTGTAACCATTGCATAATATTTCATGTTTTATGGTGGTGATAACTTAAGTTGGTGTTAATTTTTTTTGGATTTACTTATATAGTAGCATTCATAATATATTATAAGAACATATGGATATGTTTGAAATAAATTATTTTTTGATTTTTAAGATACCAAAAAAAAATCTAAAATGTAACAAAATCTTTTGTTATTTTAAAAATTCTTAAAAGCATTTGAAAATATTTGAAAATGAAATAGATTTGGAAAAAATTTAATAAAAAATTCACATAATAGTATAATATTGAAACTTTTTTTGGACCACAAGATTTTGAAAACTGTTTTGATTTATAAATCATGGAATCAATAATATTTTCACTAAATAACCAATCTTTATTTTAACATATCAACATGACTAGCTAGCGTACTACTTTTTAAGGATTGGCCAAAGGGGGCACTAATGGCAACAAAAAATCCATATTTCTAATGTATTTTGAACCTAGTGAACCTAATAAAACTAGGTCTTTCACTAAAATCAATGAAATGATGTTCAAATTAACATTTTTTTCCATTTTCCCCTTATATCACCCTATTAAAAATTTTTTTCAATATATTAAATGTAGACAAGTCTTGAAAAACAAAGGTTTGTAGGCAATTGAAATTTGCAAATCATTGATATTTTGAGGTCATTAAATGGAATTATGGAAAAAAAAATATTTCCATATTTTTTTACCTTAATTATCATAGACATTTGAAATAACATGCCCAAAGTTTTCAATAATTCCCATAAAATGGCTATAAACAATAAACCCATAAGTGGGTAAGGACCTTGGACATGTTTCAATTTTAAAAATCAACATTGATTGAATATTAATAGTATTGGTGTACTTTCATTCAAAGTTAAAGGATTAATTCATAATGTTTTAATAAATTGAGTCCCTTTTTAAATTAAAAAAAGTCCTGTTTCATTTGTAGAACAATGAATTATATAACAATATTTGTCAAACCTATAAGAAAATAAGCATTGGGATGTTCAAAAAAGTCCATCACAATGTGCTTTTACCCACTTTTTCCTCATTTGGAACTTTCATCTTTCATTATTTTTCAAAACCAAAACTATATAGTTGTCCCATTTGTTCATTTTAACAAAAACAATTTGGTGTAATTGCTAAATTTGTGTTCTCCAATGTATTTACATAGTACAAAAATAAACATGGAATCCAGCAAATTAAAAGAAATTTAACCAATAAATAGTTATGAACTTTTGAATCACATGATTTGGACATCATTTTCAAAAGTCCCTATTTTGATTTTTTTGTTGGATTGATGTTTGTCTTTTCTAACATGTATGTCAAAAAGTTGTTTAGTTAGTCTTTTGGTCACTGAGACTCTATTAGTTCACACTACTAGAAATCTTGTCATTTACAACTAGTCACTATGCAACTAGCATGCAATTGGTTGTCGTTTGTAACTATCTTGGTCATGTTTGCAACTACAAATTTGGTATTGTATAATTTTTGGGCCATACGGTTTTGTGTGTAACTAACATGCAACTAAATGTGTACAACATGGACACGTGTCATAAAAATAATGGCCTAAACTTATACATACTTAAATAAGCTATATATAATAGTATTATGTACCTCTAGTACTAAGGTTAACCCCATGCTAACTTAGGCTAGCCTAAACTAACCTAGGTTAAATAAACAAAAAAATTAAACTAATCATGGTTAAATTTATTAGATTAAACCGATTATGGCTAAATTAAATTAATTTAAATTAACTATGGCTCTATTAAGTTAGGCCAAACTAATTATGGCTGAATCAAGTTAGGCTAAATTAAATTAAACTATATTAATTATGGCTAAACTAAATTATGTTAA
>Ga0116227_10009575_pt1 | contig 17508 bp, 12 predicted proteins | sample S1TSphgellanicum_FD_89693 | JGI IMG/M metagenome (GOLD analysis project Ga0116227, IMG submission 89693) | Host-associated microbial communities from peat moss isolated from Minnesota, USA - S1T2_Fb - Sphagnum magellanicum MG | ecosystem: Host-associated > Plants > Peat moss > Unclassified... | reverse complement strand
GGGGTTTTTTTTGTTAGGGTTTGTATAGTTAGGGTTGTAATAGGGTTTATGGCAAAATATAATTTGGATTTTTAGGGTTATGCCTTATGATTTAATGTTTAGAAATTTGGTTCATATATATTAAGGCTTAAGGTTTATACTCTAGATTTTGTTCATTGTATTGGTTTTTGATTTTATCACTTGTTTAGATTTATAACATAAGTATGAATTTCCTTTGTTTCCATATGTTCCATAATTGTTAAAGTTCAATATTTCCTAACCCACTTTTGTTTAAATGCAATACCTGTATCATATTGTGATAATTCATTAACCATGAAACATAAAAATATTTTTTAAATATTTGATTCCCCACCAATACATCTTGAAATTCATTTTTTCAAAATTATTTATTCACCTTATAGTATGATTTAACATTATAAAAATGAACATAATGCAAAATTGGTCACATTGATGGGGGTTAAGGTTTAATGTAAAATTTACCACTTAATGTTAGAAATATGGTTTAGGTTTAGAGTTAGGGACATATAAATTAATTAACATTTTTTTTACAAGTCTATAATAATTAAAATAAATCTAGGTTCCATTTTGGGCAGAATTCTTAGGGCTTAAACAATGCAATGTCATTTTATATTTTTTTAAGAAAATGAAAGAACTTAACTTGAAAATATTACCAAATGGTAAGAGACATACTTTCTTTTGTGTTTTGTTACAAATTTTATTTAATTATTCAAAAAATTAAAGGCAAATTTCTAATTGGTGAAAATAAGTACGTGTGCAAGTATTGCAAAATTATATGAATACTTAACCCTAAATGCAATACCCATATTTAAGTTCATTTTGATATAACCCATAGGTGATTTAGGTAACCTAAAGTGCAGACCCAATCCTAAATGCAATACTTACATGTAAGGGCATTTCAAAATAAATGGTTTAGGTACCCAAAATATGTCTCTTTATATACCTAAATTATTTTATGACAATTAATTATCATGAATAATTATCTAAAATAATGATTTGAATAACTTATCAACATAAAAAATATAATTAAGATAATAAATCAAATATCAAATTATAAATTTCAGTTTTAGACCTAAATTTTAATTATCTACATAATTAAAGTTCAACCAAATAATGAATTAATTAATATTAGAAATAAATGATTGTTTAAATATGATAATCAATCATTTACATTATTTGAAATAATTTTATAACAATTCTTTAATTACGACATTATTTGTTGATACTTAAACTAAATTATTATGTCATATGACTCCCATAAATATTATAATGGAAACCTATATGCGGGTATTGCAATGGATGTAAAAAAACCAACAACTATTATGAAACCTTTATGCGAGTATTGCATATTTGAAATGGCCTTATGGAAATTATAATAGAAAGGATGTAGGTATAATTACATAATGTTCATTTTGATATTTGTAAACCTTAGACAAATTAATGTTACCTATTCATATGGGCTTATTTAAGTTTTGATTTTTACATTTAAAGTACTAAGAAGATTATGAAAAAGAAAACATATATAATTAACCATATACCCATAAAATAAATGTCACTAGAGGAAAATATTAAATTGCTAAAAGATGCACAAATATGGGTGGATCAAAAAATGTTAAAAAACCCAATGAAAAAAAAGGTTATTTATCAAAGGACCAAAGTTCAAAAATTGGCTACTCCAAAAAATGAAAGGTTTGAAAAAACCTAGTTAATTATATAAAATGGAAACCCTAAATATTATACCCCATATCATTATCTACAATCCCGTGTTTAGTTCGGTAAGTAGTTGCTATAGACGAACAATGTACAAATGGTAGTGTTGCATCTCAACCTACATTGCATTTAGAACGAACTCTTCCTTTGTTATGTCTTAAGCTTTATAAACACCCAAAAACCACCAAATTAAACCTTAACACACCTTGGATGAAACAAAATTATTAAAAAATAATAAACATTGATTATTATTGTTTCTTACCTTCCATGAATCATTCTAGATTCATGGAAATCCAATACATTTCTCAACTTTTGTGTCCAATTTGCTTTAGTGGACTTTCAATCCCAATTTTTGACATCGCATGCCATTTTCAATCGTCATGCATATGCAGAATGAGTGGATCGCATCATTTCTTATAAATTTTCATCCTTCTCCATCCGTGACGTTGCATCTCAAGGCACACTTCCCACGCCCTGGGCATTAAAACCCAACACATGCAAGAGTTGTTTTGAAATTAATTTGACCAAAGTTAGTTTTAGTAGTGGTGGACATTATTTTGCAATAATTACCAACTTATCCCATTTGTGCTGGGCTTTGGCACAAGCGTGACTAACAACCTTTTGATCATATGCCTTTGCACGGCCATGGCATCTCCCAAGATGCAAATGTTCATTTTAGCATGGTCTTGATGTCAAAGACCTATTTTAGAAATTGAAGGCCTCCCAAGTTTGGCCTTTTCTACCACCAAGCCATGCACCTCCTTCAAATGTTTGGTCAACAACCATTTGGCATAATATGCGACAATGCAAATGCCAACTTTACATTTCCATTTCAACCCAACCTTCATCCATTTTTTGTGCTTTTGAGCCATATTAGGTGGACAAGGGGGTGCCAGTGGCTGAGAAGCGTAGTTGGTTTCAAGTTCTGGACCTAAACCAAAAAATATATTAAAAAATCATTATTTTGTAAAAAAAAAATCTTAACCCTAAAACCTTACGCATAAAAAGTTCAAAAAACAAAATGCAGGTATCACAAAACATAAAATCACATAATCAGATGTAATTCTTACAAACTTTAATTGTTTTCAGGTATTGCAATAAAAAAAATTTGAGAAAAAAAACCCCGTAGCTCCTATCAAATGATGGAAGTTACAGATAAATTAAACTTTAAAAAATTTGTACAATTTTTTTTGGCATATAATCTAATGTATGTAAATTTTAAAACAATTTAACCCACCATTTTTCGATCGAAATTCCCAATCTGTATTGGGAGTGATCTCATCATTTGAATTGCAAACTGTCACCACTATTAACTCTAAGCCACATAAATTACTTAATTCATCAATTCTCAATTTTGATGGAGCAACATTTTGCTACCCAGGTTTTGATTTTGATGGAGTAACATTTTGTTCCCCAAGTCCCAGTTATAATGGATTAACATTTTGTTTTCCAAATGTCTATTCTAATGAAGCAACATTTTTATTTTGAACTTCCAAATCACCACCTTTCTTTAATTTCCTTCTAGCCATTACAACTTTCAACATTAAAAAAAACCACCATTTCATTATTAATTTTCAATTCTAATGAACTAGACTAAAAGGAGATTAGAGAAAATAAAAAAGAAGAAGAAAAAAAAAGGCAATGGTAGTTTGTTGCCATCACCTTTTTCATAACACCACCACCATAGAAGAAAGCGACAACATTATTGCTATCACCTTCTTCACAACAAAACCATTGAAAAAGGCTATAGCAGTTGTCGTCGCCTTTTTTGCAACAAAGCCATCGAAGAAAATGACGAAAGTTATTGTCGTTTTCTTTTTTTTCTTAAACATAAAAAAGAAGGCGACGATAGCAAGGTCATTGCAACACCACCATAGAAGAAGGCGAGTGCAGCAACTATCGTTCCCTTCTTCATCTCTGTAACACCACCACAGAAAAAACCGACATCACATTACCATCCTCTTCTTCTTTTCAAACACAAAGAAGAAAGCAATGGCAGCACCACAAGAAAAGAAGGCAATGGCAACAAGTTGTCGTTGCCTTCTTCTTTTTAAACACAATAAACTACCATCACCTTCTTCATTGCAATAGTAACGCAAAAAGAGATAGGGGCAGAAGGGGGGAGGTAGGTAGGAGGGGAAAATTTTGGGACAATAACAAGCTTGTTGTTATCGCTTTGTTTGTAAGAAAAAACAAAAGAAGGAAATAAAATAAAATAAGGCAAAGGCAGCGACACACTTGTGTCGTTGCCTTCTTCATTTCAAACAAAAACAACAATTGAAAGAAGAAGACAATGGCATCTTCTTATTTTCAAATAGAAGCAAAGAAATAAAAATACAGAGGAAAAAAAAACCATAAAGAACAAAAAAAATGCAAAGAAGGGAAGGAACTTACCTTTTCTGCATTTGAGATGAAGCGCTCTTCTTGCCTTCTTCTCCTCTCCACGCTCCTTCAACATTGAGCTCTCCACCTTTCTCAAGCCTTGTGTCTCACGTCTCCTCAAAGCTCTATGCTACTCAAGCTTGGGAGCTCTTTCGGGCTTTGGAGATAGAATGAGCGGGAAATGAGGTGATGGAGGTATGGGGGGGGGCGAGGGGGGCAAGAAGTAAGTAAGAGAGGAAAATTTTGGGCAAAGAATGGGGCTGAAAAATCCCTGGGCAGGGGAAGAGGATGTGTTTTTGGTTCATCCCCAAAATGGTTTGAACAGCTTCATCCTGAACTGGTGCATTGGTGGCTGCTGGTTCACTCCAATTGAGTGATCATTATCTTTGACTAGTAACAATAGGTATTTTACTTTTACTGCCGCCATTACAAGCAACTATTACTTAACGTGTGTATATCTGCCTGTGAGTTAACCTGTATGCTTTAATGGAGTTTTAAACTCAAAACTTACTTTCACCCTATGTGAAAATTGATTTCACCTTGTGTGAAAATTGATTGTACATCCCATCTACCCTATTTAGGGCTTAGGGCCCTATAATGTACAAGCCATCATTATAATGGCTAAATTTATCCCATGTGGTTTTGCCAAATGTTTTGTATGTATGTTGTTGTGTTCCCCACAGTTCCCATGTGTTCCCCCCTCACATTTGTTCTTTTGAAATTTATTCCAGCTACTTTCTCAACTACCTCCTATCAGACCTTTGGGGGGGGGGAAGGGGGGTGAAAAATCACCAATGGTTTTCTGATAAGGGAATATTCCTGTTGCAAATTCTTTTTCTTAAAAAAATAAATCGCCAAATTGTTATAGAATTTTATTTATTTATTTATTTATTTTGCAGGGAGGTGTCATGACATTCATGGCGACTGGCTACATGTTTAAGAGATGAGTTCCCATATGTCCATGATATTGTTCTCAACAGCCCCAATTTTGTTCTCATATTTATTGGCCTTAGTCTTATTCTTTTTCTAACTTACATAGGTGGGCCAAATGGAAAAAAGTGAAATTAAAATTAAAATAATTTTTTTTTAAAAAAGAAAAAAAAAAGAAAACTTTTGTTGGGGGTCCACCTAATTGAATGAACCAGGAAGCGTGTGAGTTTGCAATTTTTGATTTCCTGGTCTTCTGAAGTGTGGATGGGGAGTGGGGATTTTTTTTTTTTTTTTAATTAATTTTGTAAAATTTGCATGAGTGGCAATAGGACCACCTTAGAATATGCCTCTCTAAGTGGGGTTCTTTTGTAATTTTGATGGAGGAACAGGTGGGCTTCTTGGTCACTTGCTGATTCCATTTTTGGCAAAACATTCATGGATCTTTCAAAATTGGCTCAAGGTATTTTCTTTGGCCTTGCCTACCAAGAAGGCAAGGATATTGTGTTTAGATTCATTATAGAGTATAGTAGCTAGCTTAAGGGATTTCGGCCTCTAGGTGATAAAAGGTCTATTTTTATATGAGGATTTTTGAAAGATGACATTTTTTTTGGCTTGTGTTGAAACTTGAGATAAGTTCTAGAGTTATAATATGATCTTGAAGTATTTTTGGTTTCTTTTGGGAGGATTTTTTTGAAGATTATATTTTTGCATGGTGAAATATTTGAATTTCCATAATTATTCTTTTTGAATGTAAATGTGCAAGGCCACAATGTGACACACCCTTGTGTAAAGTTTTACATAATAAAGGTAAAACCCTAAAGGTAATAAACCCTTGCTCAAATCATGGGTGAAAATCATGGGTTTTTAAAATGTTCACCTCACTATTTTCTCAGAAGAGATTTTACCCAAATAAGCAAAGGAAGGGTCCTTATTAGAAGACAATACAAAAAAAAAGTACTGCCTGCAATCTTTTTTTTCCCTTATTTGCCCTTGACCCAATCCATCCATCTTTTTCTCAAAAAAGATGGATGAATGATGGATGACCAGACACATATGGGTGCTGCCCACTATAGACCTTGTATACATACCTCTCATGCACATTTGGGGCATAACTTAGATGTGTGCATAAGAGGATCCAAAGTCTATTATAATGGGACCTCCTGCTCACACAATAATATGTGTTTTGGGCATCTCCAGACCACATCTTGAGTGTGCAAAATGGGCAGCCAAGGAAAAAAAAAAAGAGATTACTTACAGAGTTATAATACCTTGAAGGATTTTGGTTTGCTTTTAGAGGATTGTTTTGAAGATTATATTTTGGCATGGTGAAATACTTGAGTTTCCATAATTCTTCTTTTGCCTTAAGGTCCTGTTTAGTAATGTAAATGGCAAGGCCACAGTGTGACACACCCCTTGTTTCAAATGAGTCCAAATTGGTTCCGAGGAATTTGGACCTTGGATCCTTATCTCAGGTGAGCCTTAGTGTTTGATTTGCTTTGGTCTATTTCAGTCTTGTCTGAGTTTCAGTGACTATGTGGTAAAGGGAACAGGTACTGGTGAATCTGATTAAAAACATTAGCTATGGATATTGTAATCAATGTTTGAGAAACTATGCACATTGATGAAACCCCCTTGCCAATCATATATAAACCAAAGCACCCAAAAAAGTGGGAATACAAAGGAACAAAATGGAAGGACCCATGTCCAAGAAAACAAAAGAACCATCTAAGAGGGTGAACCACAAGGAGAACATCAAGTTCCCAAACCCCCTCCTGTTGTGAGAAGTATATCAAAGAAGAAGGAAAGGGGAGGAGTCAGGACCTTCTGAATCCTCACCTGCTGCAAACAGCAGGTCTCAAATGCATATTGGATTCCATATTGTGACATCTGGGGACCGAAGTTTGGGTTGATGCATTGGATTCCATATTGTGAGATCTTGGGATTGAAGTCTCAGAAGATGCATTTAATGGGCATGGGGTTCAAGTCTCGTTCATAAAAGCTGGTGATTCTAGACTTAATTCAGCATCGAGGGACGTTCCCGATGTCTTCAGCTGATCGATCACCCACACTATCCAACCGCAATGAATTGAGTCAAATGATGGCAAATGGGTTTCTTTCTAATATGTATGCCGTGGTTTTTGTTTTCAATTTCCTGATGGAGCCAGGTTGGTGGTGAGCGTCCATCCTTAAGCAGATTTCTCGACTTAACTGACGACATTATTTCAAGGAACACTTAAAAAAACTGTAGTAGTCAGTAGGAACACAAACTGTTTGATTTTAGTTGATCTCAGTCAAACAAGTGATGGCATTCCGCATGGGTCGTGCACACGAAGGATGAAGCGTGGCAGACTGTCTGCTGCGCGAGAAGCAGATCTGCCCGCGATCTTCCACAAAACCTGACAGGCGGAAAATCTCGACTTTCTGCTCTGCCACACCCGGCAGACGTCTGCTTGGCACTGTAGCTCCCCCTTCTGTCCTGCCCACGAACTGCAGCGCTCTCTGTTTAGCACTCTGCTTTGAGTCTCTTACGAGTCTCACCGTTCACCTTCATGATCACCTGTGCTCACCTGTTTGGGAACTTGATGGGAAATCAAGCCCCCACCCCCTTCAAAAAGATAAGAAACATCCCTTGGGGGCATGTTTATGCCATGCAATTGGCTCACCCCTTCAAAAAGAAAAGAAAAGAAAAGAAACATCCCTGGGGCATGTTTTTGGTGCCACCCAATTGGCACTCCTCACATGCTTTATCCTAATGTGTTGTTTTAGGACAAGCTACTGAGATAGGAGCTTCCCATGCATGCATGGAATGTTTTTTTAAAAACAAATCGCCTAGAGGGCAGGGAAAGAAAAATTAGATGGAGCAGCTCAAAAGGTGGGCAGACAATGTGTGCAATGTGCACATTTGATCTTGCCTTCTGCCAGCGGATTTCAAGGAGCAAGCAAGCAGGCAGGCAGGCAGGCAGAACCCAAGGTTTTCACAATCATGTGCGCCGCCCATCAGTTATTACCTCTACCGAGGCCCTGCTGTTCTGCAGTAATAGTAGTTGCAGCCATGATTGTTAAATGGCGTTGGGTGGATTGAGTGGGGAAACGCCTCAAGAGGTACATCCTTCACTACTCCATGTGTAAAAAGAGTAGTTGCAGCCATGATTCATAAAATGATGGCCTGGTCAAGTAGCCTACATGGGTGGATGGATGGGAAAAGGCTGAAGAGAAGCAGGAAGTTTATTTTGGGTTTTTGGGCTGTGTGTGTGTGTGTGTGTGTGTGTATGTGTGTGTGGTGGCGGCCATGAATATAACCAAGATTAGCAAGTGCTTGGGAGGGAGGGAGAAGAGGAAGGGGAGAGGGGAGGTTCCATTGAGTTACCTTGAGTGAGGCGGCTGCTGCAGAGCTCTACTGAATTGGCTTTCAGATTATAATATACCTCGATGGGAAACAATTCAATTTTTATTAGTTCATGACTGCAGTTGTTTGTAACAAGTGGGACTTGTGATGATACATGGGAATGGAGGATTGAGAGCTAGATGTTGTTAGCAGATTAGTGGTGCATGAGTTGATTAGAGAGCTGAAATAGTTATATTGTGTCCATGCATTACTCATAATCATGATTGTGTCGGTCACATGCATGCACACGTGTTCTACAAATAGCTAAGTGTGGTTTGGAAGTGTCAAATTTTCGCAAGATTCTCCACATATAAACAACATGTCTATGGTGCCAGGTGCACATGTTTCGGCAACAATAGATAGACGTGATTCAAAACCACCAAAATTCCACAAGATTCTTTCAGCTTGCAGCGTGTCTCATCATGGCCAGTTGGTAATTTAAAAACCTCTTGCAAGTCCCTCCACCCATGAGATCTGGGTAGTGGAATTAAAAACCAAAAATAGTTGGATCTTATAGTATGGTAGTACTTTTGATTATCTTCTTGTTACAAATTGAATGGATATTCTTTCTTATCATTTTTGTGTGCTTGTGTAAGCTACTAATCTTCTCAAATTGAGTTGCAAATACCATGATACACCTTAAACCATTTGATGGATTTTTTGTAGGAGTTGCCTCAGAAATTTCTAATGGAGTATGGTGGCGAGATCGGCACAGAAGTGACAATGCGAGGAAAACTTGCTGAAGTCCAGAACATGAAAGTGTGTTTTGGCAAGAGCGGGAGGATTGGGTCACTTAGAATAAGCATTGGGAGTGGATGGAGAGAGTTCAGGACAACTAATGGACTAAAAGCAGGGGACCATGTTGTGTTCACTCTCATTGCTCCTTCTACATTCGAAGTTGAAGTGGTTGACAACAAAGCCTGCAACAAATTGAAGCAAGCTTTGCAAGATGGTGCTGGTCATGGTTTTCCCTCAAGAATTCCATGCTTTGCAACTATCCGTACATCAAGAAGAAAGAGAAAAAGAGCCACAGATGAAATTGAAGCCATTAACATGATTGACAATGTCTTTGCACAATTCAATTTGTTTTTAGCTCAACAAGTTTCACCACTACTACTACCGAGTTCCATCAGTCCTGCAATAATGTTGTTCCCACGAAAGTCACAAAACTTTTCACACAGGTGCTAATCGCAAGAAACCTTGATGCACTCGTTTCCAAATACTTTAAGGTGCAGCTGGTTGCCTCATCTTTGCAGGTTCTGAGGATTTCTTGACCAATATAGTTTTGTGGTTGTGTAGAGTACATTTTCAGTGTAACAGAGCAGTAGCCAAACTTTCTAATTCATTTTGAGCATTTTGAAAGATAATTTCTATACAACTTTTTTTGAATGCCTCCTCACCACCTCTTGGATGCATGCAGTGCCATTATTTTTATTCATTGCTCAATTAGAGTGTATTTAGCATCTTCCATTGTGTCCTCCTATGCCCCTTTTCAAGATATGCTCCCATCTCAGCACCAGACTCAACTATTACTTTGTCCTAAGCCCCTTATTCTGGGAAAGCCCCCACCCTGGGTCTTCACCTTACAGGTAAAGCACTCACACAAATTTCATAGTTTACTTGAAGGGTACCTTATATCTATGTGTTTCTAGAAGAGAAGAGGGTTCTTGCAAGGAGGGTTCTTACACTTCTTAATGAGATCAGTCCCAATCTTAAGGAGGCAGTGGGAGGCCTATTGTACTGCCACAGTCATTACACTGGGTAATTCTCTGCTGCCAGGGCATTACTCCACACAAATCCCCAGGGTTCTCCTGCCTGCATTCATATAGAAAACTCTTTGTACATGATGATCACAGATGGATGTACAGTGAACCTCAAGTAAAGAAGGGTTGAAATCATCCCTTTTCTTTAAAGCTCAAAGATCTTCAAAGGGCATGAAAGGCATTGATCCAGAACCCCATTGGCCTATTGTAAATAGTTATTCATTGCATACTAAACCTGTCTCAAAAATTGACCAAAACTTTTCTCACCATTTTAAGTTTCAGGCACAATGCTGTAACATGGTCATGTATTCGATGCATCCTCAGTTGGCATTCCAATTTCTTTCTCTTCTACTAAAATTTGAACCCACCAGAGTCTAGTCTAACTATGTCATAGGCGCTGGTTTGTCAATTCATATGCTGTGGCACAAGGGTGGTTACACAGACTGCAGTCTACAGCCTCCTTTCTCTGACAGAGGAACAAAATAGAAAAGCCTACACTTGTTGGATCTTTTGAAGATTTCACTAACCTTTTGTCTCTCTTTCTTTCCTCTGATCAGTAAGTTGAACAAATCATTTAGCCTGGTATTAATTCCCAATGGAAAGTAGGTCTATTTCAAAAATGTGCAAGCAACCCACAAGAAAATGTAGGAGATGAGAGCTGTGGTAAGTTCCAGGCTCCAAGTTCTAGGGATAATTTGTGAAGGTAGAACCGGAACCAAAAATGAGCCCAATAGCCACCCTGTTGCCAAAGCTCCCAGTCTGTGCACAAGAAACAGGACCAGTTGAGATTACAGGGCTTGCTCAGTGATCATGCATGCTCAACATCAATCACTTATGATATCTAGAACCAACCCCACAAAACAAATTATGATACTTCAAATCTTATATTGGATATCAGCTCCAGGTTACTAGGTTTGAGATGATTCAGCAAGAATGCATAGAAGCATCAAATGCACACATGCAAATGGAAAAACTGAACATTCTGTGGAAGAGAACGCACCCAAGAACCATAGCCCTACCAAGACTCTTCAAGCGGTCATGTAGAAGATATATGCATGCTGCCAGTGAGACTGCCACCTGCAAATTGTGGGGTAAATAAACATCAGGTACATTGAAAACTCAACTAACAACGAGCCAACCACCATACAAATGTCAACTGGAACTCACTCCCAGACTTGTGTAACTGATAATAGAACTGTAATAGGGGGAGATGTGACCTGAAAAGCAGGGCCCCCTTCTGCAGGATTCATTACACTCCAAACTCCAAGAAGTCCAAAGAGAATAGCCCGTTGAGAAATCACAGTAGAACTGGGAACTTCAACCATATTCGCAAGATTCCGAATCCATGGAGGTGACTCTGCCACTTTTTTCTTCAAGTTGCTCTTCAAATTGATTTTCGACCTCTTCCGCTCCCGGAAACTGCCCATTATAATCTTATCATATGCAGCCTCTATGGATTCTCGGCTTCTTTCATGGTCCGCATACTTAAAAAGAGTTCAGCAAAACCAACACACAGATGCTGACTTTTAGCAGAAAGAATTATGTAAGTTACATTGAGGTACATTCAGACAAATGATATCAACCTCCAAATGATATCAAACAGACATTTCCTGGACACAAAACAGCTCATAATAATGGACAAACAGATTGAGTTTTCCTTTTAATCCGGAGAACAGAACTAGATTGAAAAGTCACAAAATTCAACAAGGACCTGGTGACAAAACGTTTTAGACCTCAATACACTGAGACCAGGTCCCAAGAACACTTTACACTATGGGTCAAATGTTTGCAAGTTACCTGTTCAGACAAATAATTTCGAGCTTCTCGAATCTCTTCTTCAGAGGAGTCACGGCTTACTCCCAGACGCTTGTAGGGGTCACGTACATTCACTCTCGGAAATACTGGTTGAACTGTTCAGAATTGGAATGCTTAATTAACAACAGATGTCACTTTGATGCTATCATGAATACCACCTACTTCCCCATGGATTAACAAAAACCTCCAAATAGTTATTTCATATTGTGTTCCATATGATTTGAAGAAACTGTGGTGACCCATATTTAACCTTTAAAAATCAAACCCTTTGAATAACAGAGAATATTTGATACATTGCATACCTACTGCAAGGACTGCAGCAGTGATGTGTTGCATGTACAAAGAAGTAAATTCAGAGACTTAAAAGATGTAAAAGAAACAAGAGATTGAAATCAGGTTTATGAACCTGTAATTTAGGGCATGGAACATGTACCTGGCCCTGCACCACCGATGGAAGCATCCATTGCAGTACAAGTAAAACCAGTTGACAAGTTCCATCTTGGCCATGATACCCTGAAACACATAAAAACCACCAAAACTTAATTGTTGTTGACATCAAAACCCCGAGTTACAGGGGGTACAGAGGGAAAAGAAAGGCAATTTAGGATGCAGGATTCCAACAGCCTTAACACCCTGGAAGCTTGAGACTATAAGGGTATTATAGCTACAAGCTGCAAAAACCCTAAAACTAAACAGCTAAACCCTCCAGCATCATGCATTTTCCTTGACCTCAAAGTTAGCTAGGGTTTGTGACACAGAATTGAATTGTACCTAGACTTAGACCATAAACCCTGAGATACCCTTGGCCATATGCAAGCAAGGAAACGGAGACAGAGAGAAAGAAGAGTAACCTACCTCAAGGGGACGACACAGAATCCAGGTGGAATACTCTTCCCATTCAAGGACTGAAACTGGTGAACGGAATTCCATGACTTGTTTCTTGAACCTACAAACAAAAAAACAGTTTGCCCTAAGGACATGTCGAATTCCCAGCTCTGGAGAAAATGTCATCTTCATCCTCACAATTGTCAATAGAAAGAGAGAAGGGAACGATGTATTTAACTTTTATTTCCAAAGAATTCCACTGCTTGCATCCCACTCACAAACAAACAAACAAACAACAAAAGCATAAATCACAATGAGAAAAAACCACGAAATGGCGAAAACAAGAAAGAAACATACCAGAATGATGTCCAAAGGGAGAACTGCAGCGCAAGGACAGAGAGAAGGAAGGGGAGAAGGACACAGCCAACGCCATCGTTACCCTCCCCCTCACTTGTTTCTGCAACAATCCCCCCACCAACACACACACACACACACACAAGGTTAGCAGCTCCGCCTTCAAGCAGCTGCATCACAATAGGATGAAAAAACAAATCCACATCCATAAAAATTCATCCCTGTAGGCCATCTGTTGTGCCTGTAATTAGCCCCTCCATTCTCTCATCCCGAACTTCGTATCGCTCTTTTTCTCAGAGCCCTCTATGATCAAAAATCTCAACTTTCTAGGGCAGCTTCTCCCTGCAATTCTAGGGCAGCTTCTCTGTGCATTGCATCATTCTAAAAAAGAAAATATAAGAGTAGGGTAATGCCTTAGGAGTGGGTGGGGCATTCCCAAAATAAATAAGGGTGGTTGACAACAAAATTCCTAGTGTATCTGGAAGGCACATAACCAAGCAGAACTTTTCCTCCACAAAGGATCGGGTGTTCTGGACACTCTGGAAGGGTTAATATGGCAATGGTGTTGCATTCTTTTGATAAGAAACCTTCAACATGTAAATTGTGCGTCACCCGTCAACCCATCATCTTTAAAACCCATCCATCCAATACACCTCATGTCCATGATCTTGGCATCCTTAGGTCAGCCTTGGAGGTTGTAGAGATCCATCAATGCAAAAGGAGAACAATAACTCTAAAAAGAAAGGTTCATGCATGAAGAGGAAAAAGTAGTAAGTTGCGAGAGAATAAATTATCAAATGATTTATGAATGCAAATGAATCATGAATGAAGGTGTAACAAAATAAGTTTAGTCCAATGCATTTCCTTTAAAACATTGAATCCATGGTAACAGGTTGTCCTCAGAAAATAAATTAGCCCCCAAAGGAATGGCATATAAAATCAGTGAAGTTAGATCAATTATAGAAACTCATCTTACATCACAGGAGCACCCTCTAGGGTCACTAATGCACTGCAAATGTGGTAGAATTCAAACAGTCCCCCCAAATCTGCTGGAATAGCTCAAATATCTCAATTAAGTGTTTTCAAGTTTGATCAACTGAAGGTTGTTGCACATCTCAAATACTCAACAGGACTTTGATCGACGTCCAGAATGGTGGCAAAGCTTGACACACCAAAGCTGAATCCCTCATTTCAAGATCTTACTTCTTAAGCTAGCTATCTGTTTGTGTTCCTATAGGATTTCTCTGCAACCAGGACTAGCCTAAAGTTGGTGAAGAACTAATCTAACTACAAGCCATAGTCTCTCATTATTTGAGACAGAAGCTGCAACAATTTTGAGTTCCACCCACCCCCAAATGATGGTGGCACAACATGGAATCTTTCCACGACCTGGAATTGTATGTGTTTGCATTGAGGGTACCTGAATTCACTTCAACCAATGTCCTAAATGATGGTGGCACAGCATGGAGCGTCTTTTTTGGCCCAGATGTGTCCGCTTTTGCATGAAGGGTGCCCAAATTGACCTCAACTGCTAGTGTGGGTTCATGACCAACCCAATGTTGGAAGGAGGATTTCTCTATGTTACAGTCTCAGGGGCTGAATTGCAGTATGGTGTGTGCAAGCACACCAAGCGTGTGCTGGTAAGGCAGGCAGTTGCAAACACTAAGCCCAACAAAAGCCCCAGAAAAGTACTCTTGAGGTTCACACGAAGAGCTCGCTGAAGAAGGTTACCACCATAGGCTGGGTAGAGGCTCCCACAAGCCAGCACCATCCAATAGTCAAGCCCTTGATAACCTATTCCCAGAAGGATGGCCAAAATGGCAGCAATTGGACCAGCGAATCCTGTGAGAGCAGCTGCAAGCAATGCACCCCTTCCACTACCTGTACCACCATGAATTGTGCTGACCGCTGAGACCCCCCTTGGTAGACCATGAAGTGAAACAGGTAGGAGTAAATGGACACCAAGACCATATGCTTTTGGTGCTGCAACTCCTAATGCTAATCCTTCAGCGAAGGCATGAAACCCTATCATTAGTGACGCAATGCAAGCCCTTTGTGCCACTGGGCTCATGATCTTTCCAGGATCTGATCGAATTACCTCATCTTTTGGTGCCTTGGTTTTTATTTTGATCATTTTCCTTACGATGTAGTGGAGAAAAACACCAGCACCCAAAAGAGAGCAGACTAGGAACAAGCTCATTTTCCCCCCAGACCATAGTTGCAGGGGCCGCCAGGTAGCCAACACCAAGGCAACTCCAGCACCAATTCCAGTTAGAAGTGTTGCAGGTAATCTCACTGAACTCACAAGTAGCATGATAACAAGCCCCCCCAAAAAGGGTCCCAATCCAAAGAGAAGGGACACCAGCAATGCAGAAAAATTCTCCCACTTTGGGGCATGATCAAAGTTATCCAGAATTGCACTAAGAGCTTCCATAAATGCCACTGAAAGTGTGGCTGCTGAAGCCACCTGTGAGTGGGTTGCATCCCGGAAACTGCCTGGCATCACCTCTGCAATCACCATCCATATCATGCATCCAGCTGCAAAGCCTGTACAAAAGGGCAAGAATTGGGTGAAAGCTTCGGCACACAAGAATGCAGGGACAGCCACCAAGGGTTGGGGCAGAGAAGTGAAGATGCTCCACAACATGGAATGCTTGGCTGATATTCCTTGTTGCGAAAGTACCATGCTCACTGCTAATCCCTCAGGAATGTTATGAACAGCAATTGCTATAGTCACCATTAACCCCTGCGAGAATCCTTTTGAGCCTGCAAATGAGACACCTACTCCTGACCCTTCCCCAAATGAGTGCAGTGTCATAATGGAAACGACCAGAATCATTTTGCGCACATCAGCCCCCTTCATATCTAGCATGCTGACTTCCCCAAAGCCTTCCAACATCTTCTGACTGATGAGAATGAACAATCCACCAAACAGGATGCCAACAACCACCCAGCTACCGGATCCATACTTTTGGCCCTCTTGTATGAGATCAAAGCTTGCTGCTAGCATGACTCCTGAAGCAATGCCGTTGCACATTCCAGCCCACTGTGCTTCCAACTCCACAAAGAAGAAGGGGACTGCCCCCAGCCCTGTTGCTACTGCCATCCCCAATGTGAGTAGTGCAACAGTTGACACTGGAACTCTCTGTTCCACAACAGGCTTGGCCACAACCTCTTGTACATGGACAACATCTTTTTTCTCTGACACTAAATCCTCTGACCCCCACATGGCTGTCACCTTTGAGTCCATCTCTGTGTCCCGTCGATTTTTGTTCAGTGTTGGTATGCTGTCTAAAAGCGTAGCCCTGTCATTGATCCATGCTGGCTTGCCAGAGGCCATGCCCTCCACTACAGGGATGACAGCGTAGAATGCTTGCAGCAGAGCAAGTACTGCAATATAAAATCGCAGAATGGAACATCCATTTCGAGACTTCCTGGCCATGGCATGGCCTGATGCCATCCTTCAACCTCTCCACAATTACCAGTCAGTGCTTGATTTCCTTGATTGCCATCCATCTCATCCCAACCAGGGATTCCATCTGATACACAACCATTGCATGCTCCTTCAATCACAAAACTCCGGTGATGTCAACATCCTCTGTAATGCATGCAACCACACATGAGACCAAGTCATCATCAGGCATTTTAAAGATGCAACTCCCCATTTCTAGAGTACCTCTCTCTAATCTCACCACAACCCCCCAACGCAATCTCTCCATCGACCATAGTTTGTTTGAAGGGGAAAAAGAAGTTTGCTTGTGCAGCAAGCACCACTGTTCAAATGCAATTTTGAATTACAAATTGTTGTGCTGCTAGTCTCTGCCATAACCAATTTCCCTCAAAAAGAGAGATGAAAATAACCAAAGAAACTAGAGACACATGCCTGGCCGTTCTAGTCTCAATTGTTCCGAGATGTGAGAATTTCAGATATCAGGGTATTTCCCCCCATAGAGCCCACACGAACCTCGTATACTCCTCTTCGTCAGAGTACGACAGCCATGACTTCGTCGGCCGTGCTTTCCAGTCGACCACCTTCCTCCCACTTCCATTTTGCTCCGCATCATCATCATAATCGTCGTCGTCGTCCTCCTCCTCCTCCTATTCCATCATCCCTTTCACAAACTCCCGTTTCTCTTCAACCTGAACCTCAACAAACGCAACTTTCCCGCTCGATCCTTTCCACCAAACTGGGAAAGAAACCCCCCAAAAAAAAAACCAAAAAAAAAAAAAAAAAAAAAAAAAAAAAAAAAAAAAAAAAGGACATACCACAAGCACAACACGCCCCAAAAAAAAAGGAAGGGGGGGGGGGGGAGGAGGGGGGGGGCG
>Ga0116227_10009574_pt1 | contig 17508 bp, 16 predicted proteins | sample S1TSphgellanicum_FD_89693 | JGI IMG/M metagenome (GOLD analysis project Ga0116227, IMG submission 89693) | Host-associated microbial communities from peat moss isolated from Minnesota, USA - S1T2_Fb - Sphagnum magellanicum MG | ecosystem: Host-associated > Plants > Peat moss > Unclassified... | reverse complement strand
CATAGATGAAAAGCACAATGGCAGTGGCGGCAAAGAAGCCGATGCGAATGAGCGTTGCGTGAGCATGCAGGCCGGAGCGCGCGAGCGCGTCGCCGCCGGATTCCAGCGCGGCGGCGGCAATCAGTACGGCGAGGATGGCGAGATTATTCATTTGAACTCCCATAAAACAAAGCCGGAGCATATTGCCCCGGCTTTGCCTGCACACACAACGTGGAAACGGGGAAGAGCATGATCGTTTAAATTCGCTCATGCTCCGCGTTGCTTTCGAGGGCGATTGACGTTTCAGCTTCGTGCAAATGCACAAAGCTGAAACGATCGCACTCTAATACACCGCGATGTAGCTCCCCAGAGCAACTGCCGCTACCGCACCAGCGACGGCGAGGTAAGGCAGATAGCCAGCCTTGAAGGCGACCGCCGTGACCGGGCCTCCGGGCTGGATATCGGCAGAGAAATCGGCCGGGAACTTCCCTTTATCCGTGACATAGTGTCGGAAGAGGAAGATCGGAATGATGGTGAAAACCACGATGAAACCGCCGACCAACACGCCGTTTCCATAGGCGTTCGCCCCCACGCCGATCAGGAACATGTCAAAGAATCCGCAGATCGCGCCGGCCCCCAGCAGCCAGGAAGGGGCCTTATAAGAACGCATCCAGCCCGGACGGTCCATCCGGTGAATCCAGCCCGATTGCAGGTTCATGAAGATGAACGTCATGTAGGCAACATTCGAGAGTGCGAGGAGGAACACGTCGTTGTTCAAGGTGAGCAGAAAAATATTGAGCGACAGATCCGTCCACATGGCGCGGGTCGGCGTGCCGTGCTTGTTGGTCTGCGAGAGATATTTCGGCAGGAAGCCATCCTTAGAGGATTGAAAGAGCGTGCGGGCGGAACCTGCGATCGCAGCCATCACCGAGAGCAGCAATGTTGCAAGCAGCATCACGATGACAACGTTCACGCCCCAGCCCTTGAGCCCGACCATATGCGCCATCGCAAGCCCAACCCCGGCGCCGGAATAGATGCCGGGGTCCAGCATGCCAGAGAGGCCCAACGCGCCCTGGAAGGATAGCGGCACCAGCGTGTAGAAAAACAAGCAGACCGCGGAAATGCCAAGCGCCGCTTTGATTGTATCCTTCTTCGGGTTAGTGAATTCACGCGTATAAACCAGCGCCGTTTCCAACCCGTAGGTGGACCAGGCGGCAATGAACATGCCCGCACCAAACAAAGTCCAACCCGCGCCATTCCAGGTTCCAGGAATGACATTTCCCTTCAGATCATGCGAAAGCGGCACGAAGGGAGCGAAATGCGCTGCCGGAACGTCGCCCGTAATCAGCGGCACAATTCCGATCAGCCCAAGCGGTACCAGCGAGGAAATGGCGAATACCATCTGCACACGGGCAATGGAGAGAATGCCCTTGCTTTGAATGAAAAAGCAGACCAGCACGAGGAACATGCTAAGAAAGAAGGTTGCGTTTACTTGAATCGAGAGGCCGCCGGGCAGGCTGAGCAGCACCATATTCCAGGTATTCACCACCGATGTCGCCGGGAACAGCGCGGAGAGCACATAGCCCGAGGCGAGCGAGGTGCCAATGGCGATCACCGGAGTCCAACCCAGCCAATAGGTCCATGCGGAAATAGCGGGAAAAATCTTGCCGTATTTCAGCCAGGCCATCGAACCCGAAATTGCCGTGCCGCCGGACTTATGCGTGAACATCGAGCAAACTTCGGCATAGGTGAACATCTGGATGCTGCCGATCATCACGGAGGCAATCCACACCAGCCAGGAAGGTGAGCCGACGGTGGCGGCGATCGCGCCGATCGAGAACAGAACCAGCGCGGGTGCGCCGGTGGCGACCCATACCGCATGGGTCCAGCCAATTTCTCGCCGTAGACCTGATGAGTCGTTCTCTTCGTCGAAAATTTCGATGGTCGCCTCTGACATAGATGGCCTCCAGATGAGTTTACGCGTGGGAATGACAAATTCCTGGAGAGCAAATAACGTGCCAATCGAATCCGACGTAAAGAGCGCATAAAAATGGCGCGCTATGCTTCTGTCCGATTAAATTTTGTGCTTACAGTGAATGAAAATTGCCTTTTAAATAAACTTTTATGCTTCGTGATAAACGTGTGAGCGTGCATTTCAGACATTGGCGCGCCGCTTGCAAGCCAATCGTTTCACGCATCGAGCATGTAACACAAGGAACTGAGAATGGCTTCTGGAAAGGCGATCGCGACACCGGCAGATCCGCAGGCGCTGGCCGCGGCGGGGGTAAAATATCTACTGGCGAGCTATGTGGATATGCATGGCGTGGCCAAGGCGAAGATGGTGCCGATCGACCATTACGCGCAGATGATGAAAGGCTCGGAGCTGTTCACCGGGGCGGCAAATGACGGCGTGCCGCAGGAGGTGAGCGACGAGGAGGTTTCCGCGCGGCCGGATGCGAAAAGCTGGAAAATTTTGCCTTGGAATTCTGAGATTGCCTGGTTTTCGAGCGATTTATATTGCGGGGGAAAACCCTTCGAGGCCGGCAGCCGGAATATTCTGGGGCGCGCTCTGGAAAAAGCGGCAGGCTTCGGGCTCGGTATGAATCTCGGCATGGAGGCGGAGTTCTTCATGTTCAAGGATACGCCGGACGGGGGCTATGCACCGCTCTCGGGCAAACCGCATCTGGACAAGCCCTGCTACGATGTGAGCCGGCTGTTGGACAATATTGGCTGGCTCGGCGAGCTTGTAGGGGCGATGAACGGGCTGGGCTGGGATGTGTATTCCTTCGACCATGAGGATGGCATCGGCCAGTTCGAGGTGGATTTCAGCTATTTCGATGCCATGACGATGGCAGATAATTACGTATTCTTCCGCGTGATGGCCAATGAGATCGCGCGCAAACATGGTGGCTTCGCGAGCTTCATGCCCAAGCCCTATGGCGACCGGGCAGGTAGCGGCGCGCATTTGAACATGTCGCTGTACAGCCTCGAGAGCGGCGAGAATCTGTTTGTGGGCAAGGATGATGCGCGCGGCTGCGGACTTTCACCGCTTGGGTATAAATTCATAGCCGGCGTGCTGAGGCATCTGCCCGCGATTTGCGCCGTGGTCGCGCCGACGGTGAATTCCTACAAGCGGCTCTTGAAGCATGGGAGCGCTTCGGGCTTTACCTGGGCGCCGGTGCTTTGCTGCTATGGCAATAATAATCGCACGAATACGCTGCGCGTGCCGCTCGGCGGCGGGCGTGTAGAGTTGCGGGCGGCAGATAGCGCCTGCAACCCGTATCTGGCCGCGGCCATGGTGCTGAGTGCGGGGCTGGAGGGGATCGAGCACGACCTCGACCCCGGCGATCCGCATCTGGAGAATATGTATCTGAAATCGCCGGCGGACCTGGCAGCGGCGGGGATTAAAATGCTGCCGGCGACGCTGGCTGAGGCGGTGGATGCGTTTGCCGCAGACGAACTCACTGAGAAGGTTTTTGGGACGGCGATGCATGGCGCCTGGATCGATTACAAGCGCGAGGAATGGCGGCAATACATCAATTATGTCTCGGATTGGGAGAAGGCCCGATATTTGAAGTTTTTCTAAGCGCACCGGTGATCCTCGAACGTTGAGAGTGCTCTGATGCCGCAATTCAAGCGTATCGCCTATGAGGTTTACGGTAGTTTGAATGCGGCAGCAGATAATTGCGTGCTGCTGCCGACTTATTATGCGGGGACCGATCGCTCCTATCTCGGCCTCATAGGCCACGGCCGGGCACTGGACCCGTCGCGGTGGTTTATCGTGGTCCCAAATATGCTGGGGAATGGGGTTTCTTCTTCGCCGAGCAATGACGGGGCGTTTTGCAATGCTACGGTCGAAGATAACGTGCGGGCACAGCATGCATTGCTCGCTGCTTTGGGGGTGAGGAACGTCGCTCTCGTCTATGGCTGGTCCATGGGTGCGATGCAGGGTTTTGCCTGGGCGGCTTTGTATCCGCAGATGGTCCGGGCGTTGCTGGCGGTTTGCGGAAGCGCGCGCTGCTGGCCGTTGAATAATGTGTTTCTCGAAGGGTTGAAGGGAACGATGCAGGCGGGCAAGCGGGCTTTCGGGCGGGCTTATGCGGGCTGGGCCTATTCGGCGGCGTTCTATCGGAAGGAATTATGGCGAGGGCTGGGATTTTCCGACCTGGAGGCGTTTTTACAGTTTTGGGAAGATGACCATGAATCCTACGACGAACGGGATTTGCTGGCGATGATCTGGACCTGGGAGCGCGCAACGTTGAGCGATACGGCGCTGGCAGGGATTACCGCGAGGGCGATCGTGATGCCTTGCGATACGGATATGTATTTTACCCTGGATGAGGCGCGCATCGAGGCGGCGATGATACCAGGGGCCGAGTTAAGGGTTTTAGCTTCGCCTTATGGGCATTGCGCGGGGGCGCCGGGGCGGTTCGCGGCGGAGAGCGCGGAGGTCGAGGCGGCGATCATTTCGTTGCTGGGCGCGTGAAGATGGATTGTCGCGCCGGCTTTGCCGGCTCGCAATGACGATACGATGACGTGCTTGTCAGCAATACTCAGCAATCCAGCGTGGCTTGGCGCTCCCATTGCGATAGATGGGCGGCGTATTCGTTCCATTCGCCGTGTTTCAGCTTGGCGTAGGATTTCACGAAGGATTCGCCGAGTGCGGCGGTCAGCGTGGAGGAGTTTTCCAGGGCGCGCAGCGCGTCCAGCAGGTTCAGCGGGAGGCGTTTGGCGTCTTTCACCAGATGGCCATCCGTGTACATGTTGATGTCCAGACGCGGGCCGGGCGGCGTTTTTTTTGTAATGCCGTCGAGGCCAGCCGCGAGGATGCCGGCCTGCAGAAGGTAAGGGTTCGTTGCACCGTCGGCCAGGCGCATCTCAAAGCGGCCGGGCTCGGGGATGCGGATCATATGCGTCCGGTTATTGCCGGAATAGGTGACCGTATTCGGGGCCCAGGTGGCGCCGGAGGTAGTACGCGGCGCGTTGATCCGCTTGTAAGAATTCACGGTGGGGTTCAGCAACGCAGCGAGCGCGTCCGCATGTTCGATGATGCCGCCGATGAAGTTGTAGCCCAGGGCCGACACGCCGAGTTCGCCTGCCTCATCCTCAAACAAGTTCCGGCTGCCCTTCCAGAGCGACACATGCGAATGGCAGCCTGAGCCGGTGAGGCCGAGAAAGGGCTTCGGCATGAAGGTGGCGCGCAAGCCGTGTTTTTCGGCGATGGATTTCGCCATGAATTTGAAGAACACATGGCGGTCGGCGGTGACCAGCGCGTTGTCGTAGTTCCAGTTCATTTCGAACTGACCGTTCGCATCTTCATGGTCGTTCTGATACGCCTCCCAGCCGAGCGAGAGCATGGCGTCGCAGATTTCGGTGATGACGTCGTAGCGGCGGAGCAGCGCGCTGGCGTCGTAACAAGGTTTGGTGGCGGTGTCCGCAGTATCAGCAATTGCGGTACCGTCCGCATTGGTCAGGAAAAACTCGCATTCCACGCCGGATTTCATTTCATATCCGGCGGATTTGGCTTTCTCCATGACGGATTTCAGCACCACGCGCGGGGCTTGCGCCACGGGCTTGCCGTCCATCCAGATATCCGAGGCGAGCCAGCCGACCTCCGGCTTCCAGGGAAGCTGGGTGAGCGTGGCGGGGTCCGGGATGGCGAACATGTCCGGGTCGGCTGGCGAGAGATCGAGCCAGGTGGCGAAGCCCGCAAAGCCCGCGCCGTTTTTCTGCATGCCCGCAATCGCGGAGGCGGGCACCAGCTTGGCGCGCTGGCTGCCGAAGAGGTCGGTATAGGAGATCAGGAAATATTTGATGCCTTTTTCGTGGGCGGCGGCGGCGAGATCGATTGTCATTGTTGCTCTAAAACCCTGTTGTTTTGCCGGGAATCCAGTTCGTGCCTGCGAGCGGAACCTGCGCCATGGCGGCAGCCTCCATGGTGAGGGCCACGAGGTCTTCCGGCTCCAGATTATGCAGATGGCTCTTGCCGCAGGCGCGGGCGATGGCCTGAGCCTCCAGCGTGAGCACGGAGAGATAGTTGGCGAGGCGGCGGCCGGCCTTTACGGGGTCCAGCCTTGCGGCCAGGGCGGCGTCCTGCGTGGTGATGCCGGCAGGGTCCCTGCCCTCATGCCAGTCGTCATAGGCGCCCGCGGTGGTGCCGAGCTTTTGGTATTCGTCTTCCCATTCGGGCGAGTTGTCGCCCAGCGCGATGAGGGCTGCGGTGCCGATGGCCACCGCATCCGCCCCGAGCGCCATGGCCTTGGCAACATCGGCCCCGGTGCGGATGCCGCCCGAGACGATGAGCTGGATTTTCCGATGCTGGCCAAGGTCTTGCAGTGCCTGCACGGCAGGGCGGATGGCGGCGAGGATGGGCAGGCCGACATGCTCGATGAAGACTTCCTGCGTCGCCGCGGTGCCGCCTTGCATGCCATCCAGCACGATCACATCCGCGCCCGCCTTCACGGCCAGCGCCGTGTCGTAATACGGGCGGCTGGCGCCAACCTTGATGTAGATCGGTTTTTCCCAGTTCGTCAGCTCGCGCAACTCCAGGATTTTGATCTCCAGATCATCCGGCCCGGTCCAGTCCGGGTGGCGGCAGGCCGAGCGCTGGTCGATGCCCTCAGGCAGGTTGCGCATGGCGGCAACGCGGGGCGAGATTTTTTGTCCCAAGAGCATGCCGCCTCCGCCGGGCTTGGCACCCTGCCCTACCACGACCTCGATCGCATCCGCGCGGCGCAGATCCGTCAGGTTCATGCCGTAGCGCGAGGGCAGATATTGATAAACGAGCGTCTGGCTGTGGCCGCGCTCCTCGGGCGTCATTCCGCCATCGCCCGTGGTGGTGGAAGTGCCTGCCTCCGAGGCGCCCCGACCCAGAGCCTCCTTGGCGTTGCCGGAGAGCGCGCCGAAAGACATGCCAGCGATGGTAACGGGGATTTTGAGATGGATGGGCTTTTTCGCGAAGCGCGTGCCAAGCACGACATCGGTACCGCAACGCTCGCGATAGCCTTCCAGCGGATAGCGCGACACGGAGGCGCCGAGGAAGAGCAGATCGTCGAAATGCGGGAGCTTGCGCTTCGTCCCACCGCCGCGAATATCATAAATGCCGGTGGCGGCGGCGCGTTGGATTTCTGCGATGGAATGCGGGTCGAAGGTGGCGGAGAAGCGCGGGAGGGTGCGCGGGATATGTGGGGCAGGCGTGTCGTTCATGGTTCAGTAAGCCCCGGCGTTATCGACATGGAAATGATAGAGCGTACGGGCGGAGCCGTAGCGCTTGAAATTTTGTACAGGGGCATCCGAACCTGATTTTTTCAGGAGGATTGCGAGAATTGCTTTATCCTCCTCGGTCATCGGCTTCTCCTCGCAATCCGCACCGAGACTCGTGACCTCGCCTTGCACGAAGAGCCTTGCCTCGTAGAGCGAATCTCCCAGCGCTTCGCCGGCATCGCCCAGGATCACGAGATTGCCCGATTGCGCCATGAAGGCGCTCATATGGCCGACGGAGCCTTTCACAACGATATCCACGCCCTTCATGGAAATGCCGCAGCGGGCGGATGCATTGCCCTCGATCACCAGCAGCCCGCCATGGGCGGTGGCGCCCGCAGCCTGGCTGGCATCGCCCAGCACATGCACGAAGCCGGACATCATATTCTCGGCTACACCAGGCCCCGCATTGCCCGTGATGGTGATCTTGCCGCCATCATTCATGCCCGCGCAGTAATAACCGACATGGCCGTCGATGGTGACATTGACCGGCGCGGTGATACCAACGGCAAGTGCATGCGCGCCGCGCGGGTTGAGAATATTCCACGCCGTTTCATTGGTTTTTGCATCAAGCGCCTGCAGCGCCTCGTTCAGCGTACGCAGTTCGGCGCTGGCAAGGTCGAAGCTGATCGCATCGGGCTCGGCATGTTTCAGGGCAGTTTTCATGCGGCGCGCTCCCAGAAGTAGACTTTTGCAGGCTCGGGCTCGAAGAGATTGGCCTTGGAGATACCAGGAAGATCGACCAGCGCGCGGTATTCAGAGCCGAAGGCGACGTAATCCTCAGTCTCCGCCATGACAGCGGGTTTGCAGGCGACGGGATCGCGCAGCACGCCGAAGCCGGATTCCGTGCCGACGACGAAGGTGTAGAAACCATCCAGCGTATCCAGCGCAGCGGTGAGCGCCTCGTTCAGCCTCGCACCTTCCCGGAGTTTCCAGGAGAGAAAACCGGCGGCGACCTCCGTGTCATTCTGGGTCTCGAAGCGAATATGCTGCCGCATGAGGGTGCGGCGCACATCGTTATGGTTCGAGAGCGAGCCGTTATGGACTAGACATTGGTCCGGCCCCGTGGAGAAAGGATGTGCGCCCTGCGTCGTGACCGCGGATTCGGTTGCCATGCGGGTATGGCCGATGGCGTGGCTGCCGGATTTGCCCGAGAGGCTGAACCGTTTTGAAACATCCGCCGGCAGACCGACACCTTTGTAGAGTTCGATGCGCGAACCGGTGGCGATGATCGCCAGCTCCGGGCGGGCGGCGATGGCGGCGCGAATCTCGGCTTCGCAGGATTCAGGGATGACGAATACGGCATGGTCGTCATCCACGGTGCAGGTGACATGCAGCTCGGCGGCAAGTTTGGCGAAGTCAAAATTCGCAGGGCCGCGCAGGGTGAATTTGATATGGCCCGGGTTGCCCTGGCCGTATATGGCGAAACCCGCCGAATCCGGGCCTCGATCTGTCAGCACGGCCAGCATATTTGCCAGATGGCTACCAAGTTCCGGCTCCAACGCCCGGTTTTTCAAGAAAAGGCCTGCTATGCCGCACATGGTTTACCCTATCTGTCGCTTCTACGGGAATGTTAGCCAGAGGTTGCGGTGGCGTCAACTGATAAGAATAAACGGTTCTTAGGGAGAAATTTTTGGCGGGTTATTGCGCGGCGTAGCGGGCGACCATCCATAGGTAAAATACATGCACGCAGATCAAGGTCAGCGAAATTGCGGCCAGGGTAACCGTGCCGTTGGGGAGGAAGGCGGTTTTGGCGGCGACGGCGCTCAGCATGGCGGCGGCGATCATCGGCGTGAAGCTCAGTGCCAGCGGGCGCGAGGCGAACCACGTGGGTTTGCCGTCGAAACCCCATTGCATCGGAATTTCGCGCATCGCTTGCAGGCGCTGGTTCGCGACAAGCGAAAGAAGGGTGAGCACCAGCACGGCCGCAGCGGCAATTTCGTAGGATTTCAAAAACATGTTCGGATACGCCGGTTCATTCCAGCGATCATAACTGCACTCAATGAATGAAAAAACGGGAAAATTCAGCCCTGGGCGCTAGGTCGGTTCGCGGGCGTAGGTGATGATGGAGAGGTAGGTCATCGGCTTGATCAGCAGCTTTTCGGGGCCATGAGGGGCGGCCGAGTCGAAGAGCAGCGCATCGCCGGGGGTGAGATGGTAAGATTGGTCGCCATGGCGGTACATGACTTCCCCGGTAAGCATGTAGATGAATTCCGTGCCCTCATGTTGGAAGGCCGGATAGGGCGCGGCGTCCTTATGCAGGGTGATGAGATAAGGCTCCACAACTACCGCGCCGCCCAAAGCATGGCCAAGCAGGCTGTATTGATGCCCGGCCTTGGTGCCACGGCGCTCGATGATGACGCCATTACCGGCCTTTACGAAGGAGCAGTCCCGTTTTTCCTCGAATGTGGAGAAAAACGTGGTTAGCGGCACGTTGAGCGCGCTGGCCAGCGCCTGCAGGCTGGCAAGGGAGGGGGAAATCTGACCGTTCTCGATTTTTGAGAGCATGCCACCGGAGAGCCCGGCAGCCGTGGCAAGTTCCGAGACCGTGATGCCGACGCGACGGCGCAACTGGCGAACCTGCACGCCGATTGCCTGTTCCAGGGTGAGATCCGACACGGCGGCGGCGGATGAACCGGTCGTGTAGGGCTCCGCAATGGAGTCCGGCAGTCCCGCTTCCCGCAGGGCTTCCGGCAGGCTGTTCTTGATTACCTGGGCCTTGGGCGACGCGGTCTTAAGATGCGTTCTGGACGTCGAAATCTTGCTCTCCATGAAGCGGTTTTATGCCGCCGGAGTTAAAAACGCCAGCGTACTAACAATTTAAAGACACTCCTGGCTAAAGCGAGTCCTGATCAAAGCAAATCCTGGTCTGGCGACGTACCCGCTGAAGTTACCGCACCGTCATCAAAAGCCGAGAGATAGTCAACGATAATATGGCGATACGGCAAAGTGCCTTTATACGCCGCAATGTCTGGATGCAAGTCTCGCAGGACGCGATGCAGGCGGCGGCCCCATTTTTTGACACGAACCAGCTCTTCGAGCCGGATCAGATAGCCGCGGATGCCAAAGAGGATGGCGTTGCTGCGGGGAAGCCTTGTTAGGGTTTGCAATTCCACGCGCAGGCACATTTTCGTGCCTACATTCTCCGGCGTTATGCCGGCCTTATCCGGCCCCCAGATGGGATAGTTCTCAGGCGAGGTGTCCAGCCTTGGATTCGCGGTCAGCGTCCAGTTGAGGCGGCGGACCGGGCGGCCAAGCTGGAGGCGCAATAAATAGGCCAGGGCACGGTCGAATACGCCGGTTTCATGCGCGACCGGCACCGGGCCGTGCCATTCGTGAAACGACATTCCGAGGTCGAAATTCAGCGACCAGTCGGCCTGGGAGGTAACCATGCCGCCATCCATGAACAAATTATTCTCACGCTGGTCCTGCAGGGTGAAATCGCCCTGGACCTGACGGGTGATATATTCAAAGGGCGGGCATGGCAGGCTGGCGGGATCGCCAAAGGTGAAATGCTGGTCCAGCCCCAGAGGACGGTTCACCCAGTGCCAGGAAGCGTCGTTTTTCGTGAGGGTGAACTGGGCGGGATAGTCCAACGCCAGGCTTTCCATCAGCAATTCCAGCGTATCCCATTCGGCGTCCATCATATGCGGCAGCACCTGGCACCGCAGCGGGTCGTCGAGCAGCGTGAGCGCACGGTCTTCGCATTCACCGATATAATGCTCGTCCAGGTCGAAAATCGCATCATACGCGGCGGTGGGGCCGCCGCGCATATGTGGCTCGATATTCACCGCGTACATGTAACGATCTTCATGAAAGGGGAATGGAAAGCGCAGGATCGCGGCATCCGAGTTGCGTACGGAGAAATCGCCCCGGAAGGTTTCGGCGGGTTTGAGGTTCAGATCCATGCGTCAAAAATCCAGTACCAGCTCGGGGGAAAGGGCGCGCGAGACGCAGGTGAGAATGGAGGCGTTGGCAGCACGGCGCTCCGGGGTGAGGACATGGTCGCGATGATCCGGCAGGCCGGAGAGCACTGGCAACTCGCACTCGCCGCAAGCACCGCCACGGCACAGGCAGGGTGCGGCAAGCCCGGCGGCTTCCAGCGTTTCCAGCAGACTCATTTCAGGGGCGACCTCGAGCGTGAGGCCGGAACGTTGCAGATGCACGGTGAAAGCCTCACCCCCGGTGGCGCCGCCGAAACTCTCCTGATGGATTTTGGCGTCCGGCCAGCCGAGCGTCTGAGCCGTAGCGAGAGCCACGCGCATGAAATTGTCCGGGCCGCAGAGGTAGAGATGCGTGCCGAGTTTCTGGGCTGCGAGCAACGCGTTCAAATCCAGCGCGTTACGGCTGGTATGGAGCGTGATGTTGGCGGCGTTTGGCAGCAGGCTGCGGAAGGCGGCTTCATCCTCCGGCTTGCAGAGATGGTGCAGCTCAAACGGTGCGTTGAGGGTGTGGAGATAGGCCAGGAAAGGCGTGAGGCCGATACCGGCGGAGAGCAGCAGGTGTTTTTTGGCGAGGCGATTGATGGGGAATAGGTTTTGCGGCGCGCTGACCTCCAGCACATCCCCTGCCGAAGCATGGCCGTGCAGCCAGGCCGAACCGCCGCGCGAATGTTCGACGCGTCGCACGATAATCTCGTATTGCCCGCGATCCTCCGGCGAGGAGACCAGCGAATAGGCATTTTTCCAGATACGCGTGGGGCCGGGAATTTCCACGATGACATGCGCGCCGGGGGCGGCAACGGGCAATGCGCCTGAAACCGGCTGAAGGGTAAACTTCGCGATGCTCGGCGAAAGCGTCAGGATTTTGGCGATCCGCATCTTCATGAAACAAACACCTCCGCTGCGGGGATTTGGCCGGGGGTTTCCGCATCCACCTTCACGCCCATGAAACCCGCGAGGCGGCGGGAGAAATGGTCGCGCACGAACAACGCCGCGCCGCAGCCCGGGCAGGTGACAATGTTCTGCGGCACGTCCTCGATGGTGGTTTTACAATGTGTGCAGATGACACGCCGGACCAGCGGGCCGGATTGGGTAAGGTGAATTTCAGTTGCACTCAGCCCGGCCGCCATGGCGATATTATGCGCGTCCCAAATGAAACTTTCCGTGCCGATCGCGTAGAGCCGTAAGCCGGTGGCGGCACGGCTGAGGCGATGGGCGAGATGGGTGAAGAGTTCCGGAACCGCGCGGAAGGCGCGGGTATTGTCCCGGATCGGCGCCTGAACGCCTGGCGCGATGGTCTGCACCGTCCATATCTCGATATTGGCGAGCGCTGCTTCGAGTTCAGGCACTTCCGGCTGGTTGGTGACGATGAGATGCGCCTTGCCCGCGAGGTCCAGCTTGAAGGGCGCGTAAATCGGACGGCTCTTGCTCATTCAGCCGACCGCCATGCGCTTTTTCTTCTCGGGGTCGTCAAATGGAAGGCTATGGGCGATGGCGGAAATGCCGCCTTCGACGGAGATTTTTGTTCCGTGTACGGCATAAGGCACATCCATCCGCGCGATCGCCATGGATTTGCCCGTGAGCGTGGAGACCATAGGGCAGGTGATGACGCCGATGGCTTTTCCGTCAGCATAGAGCTTGTCGCCCGGATTGGCGGGCACGGAACCTTCCAGCAAAACGCCGAAGATTTTGAAACGCTCCTGGCCTTTCAGGCGGTAATGTTCCTCAGCGCCCCGAAAACCGGTTTTCTTCGGGCTGACGGTGAAATCGAGGCCGAGTTCCCAGAGCGTGTCGCCGGGGGCTTCGTGCTCGAACGGATACATTTCCGAATTATCGTAAGGATAGAATAGCAGATAGCTCTCGGTGCGCAGCAGGTCGAGCGCGGTGAAGGCGCAGGGGATGATACCCATCGCAGCGCCTTCCGCGAGGATCGTATCCCAGATCAGCCCGGCATCTTCGGATTTGCAGAAAATTTCATAGCCGCGCTCGCCGGTATAGCCGGTGCGGGAAATCGTGACGGGCTTGCCGAAAAGCGTGGTGCCCATATGGTGGAAATATTTGAGGTCGCGGATGCCGGGGACATGTTTCGCGAGATAATCGACGGCAAGCGGTCCCTGCAAAGACAGATCGAGCAAATCGTCGTCGAACAGCATGGACACATTGCGGCCCACCACCGCCGAGCTGAGCGCCTGGTGCCCTGCCCCGCTGCCATGCACGACGAACCAGGAATTGGGGCCGGTGCGGTAGAGAATGCCATCGTCGATGAACTTTCCAGCCTCGTTCAAAAAACACGCATAGGCGGATTTTCCGGGCGTGATTTTCGAGACATCGCGTGTCGTGAGATAGTCCAGAATACCGGAGGCGTGCGGGCCGTGGAGATGGATCTTTTTCAGGCCCGAAACATCCATAAGCCCGGCTTTGGTGCGGATGGCGACATGGTCGCCTTGCAAGTCGCTCGCATAGGTCCAGGCAGTGGGCATGCCGTTCCAGTCTTCCAACTTGGAGCCGAGGGCTAGGTGACGGTCGGCGAGAACGGCGTGGCGCCAGGAGCGGGTCATGCAGGGCCTTTCATCTATGGCTATGTTTGTTCGATGCGTTTGGCGGCGGTGAGCGTGTTGCGAAGCAGGCACGCAATGGTCATCGGGCCAACGCCGCCGGGAACGGGTGTGATGCGCGCGGCGTGCTCCGCGGCTTCATCGAAAGTGACATCGCCGACCAGCTTGGTTTTGCCAGGGATCGTGGCGGGAACGCGGTTGATGCCGACATCGATGACCGTAGAACCTTGTTTGATCCAGTCGCCCTTGATCATCTCCGGCCGGCCGACGGCGGCGATAAGGATATCTGCCGTTTTGCAGAGGGCAGCGAGATCTTTGGTGCGCGAATGGGCAATGGTCACGGTACAGTTCTGCTGCAGGAGCAGCTGCGCGATCGGCTTGCCGACGAGGTTGGAGCGGCCGACGACCACGGCGTTCAGCCCGGTCATGTCGCCCAGGCAATCCTGCAACAGCAACAAGCAGCCGAGCGGGGTGCAGGGCACAAGGCCGGGCAGGCCGTTTGCCAGCAATCCAGCATTGATGACGTGCAGCCCGTCGACATCCTTGGCCGGGCTGATGGCGGCGATCACCGCATCGGAATCCAGATGTTTGGGCAGGGGGAGCTGGACGAGGATGCCGTGCACCGCCGGGTCTTCGTTCAACTGGTGCACAAGGGCGAGCAGTTCGGCCTGACTGGCGTCGGCAGAGAGGCGATGCTCGAACGAGTGCATCCCGGCCTGGACCGTGGTGCGGGCCTTGTTGCTGACATAAACCTTCGAGGCCGGGTCGTCGCCGACCAGCACGACGGCGAGGCCGGGGGTGAAGCTGAGCGTCGCCACCTCCGCCGTGATGGTGGAGAGAAGATTTGCCGCGAAAGCTTTACCGTCGATGATTTCGGCCAAGATTAAAGTCCCAGGGTTTTCTTCTCAGTTAAAGAAGATAATTAAAACGAATAGTGATTGTCAATGTAGAAGGAAGGGAAATTGCGGCATAGGGGGCCGGATGCCGGCGCGGTTCAGGCGCGATGTAACGCAAACGCGCCTTTGCCGGGCAAGAAGGTCGTGGCCGGAGGGTGAGCCGGGGTGCATCCCCCGCCCCGTTCAGGCGTTGAAGACGACCGTTTTCTTTCCGTTGGAGATCACGCGGTCTTCCAGATGATAGCGCACGGCGCGGGCCAGTACGCGGCGCTCGATATCGCGCCCCTTGCGGATGAGATCATCCGGCGTGTCGGCATGGCTGATGCGCTCGACATCCTGCTCGATGATCGGGCCTTCATCGAGATCGGTCGTAACATAATGCGCGGTGGCGCCGATGAGCTTCACGCCGCGGCTATGCGCCTGGTGGTAAGGTTTGGCACCCTTGAAGCCAGGCAGAAAGGAATGGTGAATGTTGATGCATTTGCCAGAGAGTTTGGCCGCCAGGGCATCCGAGAGCACCTGCATGTAGCGGGCCAGCACCACGAGTTCCGATTTGGTTTCCTTCACCAGATTCCATATCTGGCCCTCCTGCTCCATCTTCGTATCCTTGGTGATGGGCAAATGGTGGAAGGGCAGCCCGGACATGTCGATGCCCGCATAATTCTCGATGCCGTGGTTGGAGACGATGGCGGTGGGGGTCATCGCGAGTTCGCCGATGCGCCAGCGATATAACAGATCGACGAGGCAATGGTCGAATTTCGAGACCAGTAGCAGCACGCGGCGCGGCGTGGTGTGGTCGTTGATGTTGTAAGTGAGTTTGAACGGCTCGGCGATCGGGATGAACTGTTCGCGCAGGCTCTCGATATCGGTGCCGTTGGTCAGGTCGAACGCGATACGGGCGAAGAACTTGCCCGTTTCGGAATCGTCGAATTGCTGAGCCTCGCGGATATCCGCGCCGTGCTCGAACAGAAAGGTGGTGACGGCGGCGACGATGCCGGGACGGTTGACGCAGGAGAGGGTGAGAACATATTGCGATTTTGACATGATCTTTTCCTGATGGGGTTGTGGAAGACTTACAGCGCGCGTCGCGCTGCCATCAACCTCGGGCGTCGAATTCGGCGGCAGCCTCAATGAACGCATGGTGCAAAGCGGGGCCAAAACTGCGGAAACAGGCGATCACGAATTTTTGGTCCTCTTCCTGCCAGAGTTGCACGCCGATATGGGCGGCGAGCGTCAGCGCCGTGGCATCCGGCGGGAAAACACTGGGATGCAGATCGATGGGCACGAGCTTGGCCAAGATTTTTCGGGCGTGTGGGCCGGAGACGCTGACCAGGAAACGGCCATCGCTCTGATCCGTTACCGCGGCGAGGGATGCAGCGCGCCCGGCGAGGGTTTCGTACAGATCGGGCGCGCCGGACATTGCGAGCCAGGCGGCGGGCCCGGACCAGAGCCAGGCGGTGCCGCTGGAGACGATGCGGCGGGGCGTGGCGGGAAGGTCTACGCCCAGGGCAGCACACACGGCCGGAATCTGGCCTTTGAAGGCGGCAACGCTCACGATGGCGCGATGCGGCAGCGGCTGAACCGACGGCGTCGCGGGTGGCGCGAAAATGGCGGCGTCAAGCATTCAAGCGGCTCCCTGAAGGGTCGTAGAATACCGGGGCTACCACTTCAGCCAGTGTATCGCCATTGCGGATGGGGTCGTAAACCCGGATGGTGTCGCCGAGGCGGGACGGGCCGTTGCAGAGCAGCGCCAGGGCAATCGGATGGCCGAGCGTGGGCGAATAGGCCGCGGAGGTGACATGGCCTTGGTCGTTGGCGGCAGTCGGGGCGGCGTCGGGCGGTAAGAGATGGCTGCCAGCGCGCAGCAACGTAACACCGTCGATGGGTTTCAGGCCGACGAGGGTGGGCCGCGCCGTGTCTATCAGCGCCGGGCGGGCGGACAGCGCGCGGCCGATGAAATCCTTTTTCTTCGAGAGAAGCTTGGCTAGGCCGAGATCATGCGCCGTGGTCTGACCGTTCAACTCAGGACCGGCCGGATGGCCTTTTTCGATGCGCATGATGCCGAGCGCCTCGGTGCCGTAGGGGGTGATGTTGTACTCTGCTCCCGCTTCCGTCAGCGCCTGGGCCAGGGCGTTACCGAAGCGCGCCGGAACGGCGAGTTCATAGGCCAGCTCGCCGGAAAACGAGAGGCGGAACAGGCGCGCTGGCGTGCCATTGCAGATGGTGAGTTGGGCGGCGGCCATATAGGGGAAGGCCGCATTGGAAACATCGAATGGCGCATCGATAAGTTTCGCCAGAACATCGCGCGATTGCGGGCCGGCGATGGCAATCTGCGCCCATTGGTCGGTCACCGAGATGAAGGAGACATCCAGCTCAGGCCACAGGATTTGATGGCAGAATTCGAGATGCTGCATCACCTTCGCCGCATTGGCGGTGGTGGTGGTCATGACGAAATGATGGTCGCTGAGGCGGGCGCAGGTGCCGTCATCCATCACAAACCCGTCCTCGCGCAGCATCAGCCCGTAGCGGGCGCGGCCGATGGGCAGGTTCGTCCAGCTATTGGTGTAGACGCATTCAAGGAATTTTGCGGCATCCCTGCCCTGGATATCTATTTTTCCGAGCGTGGTGACATCGCATATGCCGACATGGTTGCGGACGGTATTGACTTCGCGATTGGCCGCCTCACGCCAGCCTTCGCCGGGCTTTGGAAAATATTGCGCGCGCAGCCAAAGCCCGGTTTCGATAAAGACGGCATTTTGCGCAGTCGCGAAATCATGCGTCGGCGTGAGGCGTTTGGGCTTGAAATATTGGCCGCGATGCGCGCCCGCGAGCGCGCCGATCGGCACCGGCGTATAGGGCGGGCGGAAGCGTGTGGTG
>Ga0116227_10009573_pt1 | contig 17509 bp, 17 predicted proteins | sample S1TSphgellanicum_FD_89693 | JGI IMG/M metagenome (GOLD analysis project Ga0116227, IMG submission 89693) | Host-associated microbial communities from peat moss isolated from Minnesota, USA - S1T2_Fb - Sphagnum magellanicum MG | ecosystem: Host-associated > Plants > Peat moss > Unclassified... | reverse complement strand
TCCGGCATGGCGACCACGGAGGCGAGTGCCGTGTCCTTCAGCACGTTGATGCAATTGCTGGTGAGCGGCGGCATGACGATGCGCAGTGCCTGCGGCAGCACGACGTGGCGCATGGCGTCACTGAACTTGAGGCCGATGGCCGCGGCGGCTTCGAACTGGCCTTTCGGCACGGCTTCGATGCCGGCGCGGAAGATTTCGGCGGTGTAGGCGCACGATACCAGGGACAGCGCGGTGGCCGCGGCGGCGAACGAGGAGAGCCTGATGCCGATGAAGGGCAGCGCGTAATACACCAGCACCAGCAACACCAGCAACGGCAGCGAGCGGAACACATCGATGTACAGCCGCGCCGCGCCGCGCAGCGGCTTGACCGCATAGAGCCGCACCAGCGCCAATCCCATCCCGCTGATCAGTCCGGCGATGATGCTCACCGTGCCCAGCAGCGCCGTGACCCCCAATCCCGCCAGCAGCATGGGCCACGCCTCGCGCAGCACCTGCCAGTTGAAAAACGTCGTGATCAGATTCGCCGAGTCCATGCCGTCCGTCAGTGCGGCGCGTCGAGCAATTGCACCGACGCGGATTCGGGCGGCGGCGGCACGCCGAACCACTTCTCGTGCGCGCGCGCCACGAAGCCCTCGCGCTTCAGTTCGGTCAATGCGTCTTGAATCTTCGGCGCGTCGGGGAAGTTCTTGGCGAACATGAACGAATAGTGCTCCCCCGAGACGATGCGCGCGGCCACGCGATACTGCGGCTTGTCCTTGATGTAGTACGCCACCGCCGGCAGGTCGCTGATATAGCCGTCGATGCGTCCATTGGCCAGATCCAGCATGGCCGGCCCCAACCCTTCGTAGCGTGCGATGGCGCCGATCTTGTAGCGCGCCTTGTTCGCCGTGGCCCAGATGTCCCCGGTCGAGGCCGTATCCACGCCCACGGTTTTGCCCGACAGGTCCTGAAGCGACATGATCTTGCTCGACTTGGCCACCGACAGCGATTGATCGGCGTCGTAATAAGGCTGCGCGAAACCGAGCGTGGTCAGGCGCCGCGGCGTGATGGTGATGGAGGAGATCGCGATCTGGATGCGGTTCGATTGCACGGCCGGGAACAAACCGTTGAACGGGATGTCTTCGATCTGCACGGATCGACCGGCGCGCTTGGCCACTTCGTTGATCAGATCGATCTCGAAGCCGACGTACTGGCCTTGTGCGTTTTGAAATTCCCAGGGCACGTTGCCGATGTTGGCGCCGACCGTCCAATCCGCCGCCGCCGCCGGGAGCATGAATCCGCTCGAGGCCGCGGCCAACCCCAAGCAGGCGGCGTAAATAAAAGTCTTCACCGCTCGAACTTACACTACGCGCGCCCGAACGGCGAGCGGATGTCGGCGAGAAATTGCCGGGCGCGCACATGCTGCGGGTGATCGAAGAATTCGCGCGGCGCGGCGCGCTCCAGCACCACGCCGTGGTCCATGAACAGCACCCGATCGGCCACCTCGCGCGCGAAGCCCATCTCGTGGGTCACGCACACCAGCGTCATGCCGCGGTGGGCCAGGTCGCGAATCACCAGCAACACTTCGCCCACCATTTCCGGGTCGAGCGCACTGGTGGGCTCGTCCACCAGCAACACCGGCGGCTCGAGCACCAGCGCGCGCGCAATCGCCACCCGCTGTTGTTGCCCGCCGGAGAGCTGCGCCGGAAAGGCATGCGCCTTGTCGGCCAATCCCACGCGCTCGAGCATGGCGAGTGCGCGCTCTCGGGCGGCGGGCGGCGCCATGCGGCCGAGACGCACCGGCGCGAGGATGCAATTGTCGAGCGCACTCAAGTGAGGGAACAAATTGAAGGCCTGGAACACGAAGCCGATCCCCGCCCGCAGCCGGTCGAGACTCACGTGCGGAGCATGAATGTCCTCACCGTCGAGCGTGATGCGGCCGGAATCGATGGCCTCCAGGCGGTTGATGGTGCGGATCAAGGTCGACTTGCCCGATCCGGACGGTCCGCAGATCACCAATACCTCGCCGCGTGCGATGGTTTCCGTCACGTCAACCAAGATATGGTTGCGACCGTAGTACTTGTTGACGCGTAGGAATTCAATCATGGGGGGCTGCTCAAAAGTGTAGCGAATGTCATCGACGCGCGCTCGGCGGCCCAAGCCCCTTGCCATTCAGGCACCCGCCGGAATAAAGTACCGACCCGATCACGGAAGACCCCCAAGATGGCGAGCGCGGCGAAGCGACGATCGAAACAATTCCTCGCACTGCTTGCCGCCGGCTGGGCGATGGCGTCAGTAACGGCTGCGCCTTCCGTCGCCGCAGATGACTTCGCGGGAGTGACCATAACCTCCGCGCTGGTCATCGGCAACAGCAAGTACGTCAACGTCTACCCGCTCAACAATCCGAGCAATGATGCCGTCACCCTCGCGGCGGCATCGCGCAAACGCGGCATACCGGTGACCTTGAAGCTCGACGCCGATTTGCGGGACTTGAAGGCGGCAATCGCCGATGAGCGGAAAAAGAGCAAGCCCGGCGCCACCTCGTTATTTTTCTTCTCGGGGCACGGCTGGAATGTGCAGAACCGCAATTATCTTTTCGGGGTCGACGCCCCGAAGGCAGAGGATCTGCTGGCCGGCAAGCAATTGGACCAGGTGCTCGCCGTTGCCGATGTCTACGAGGGCATCCCGGGGCGAATCCTGTTGATACTCGACACCCACGGCAATCCGACCGACGTCCCGAACAATGTCGTGCTGGCCTTCTCCGGGTCGACGACCCACCAGGCGCTGGACAATTACACGTTGCCGGATGGAAAACCCAGTCCGAACTCGCCCTATACGGCGAGCTTGATCGAGACGCTCGACGCCAATCATAAGGACTTGCCGAGCGCATTTCTGGATCTGTCGCAGCGGGTCGTCGATAAAACCAAGGGTGCACAGATTCCCTGGGTGTCACGCTCGATCAGCGCCTCGGCCTCCTGGACGCATTAGCACAGCGCTCACGCCTGGGTGTCGATGCTCGTGCCCAAGGTGCTCGAGGAGCCGGCACCGTTGTTCTGAAGTTCCCCCAAGAAATTCGTCAAGAACGACTGTAGAGCCGCGGTTGACGATGCACTCGACGTGCTGCCGCCCAAATCGCCGATTAACTTCGTGAATGCCGAATTCAGAGTCGACAGCGTGCCGGATGACAGGTTCGAGGTCGCGGTGCTGCCGCTCACGACCTGGCTGTTCGACAAATCGGTCACGAGCGACTGCAGTGCCGAAATGATGCCGCCCTGCCCGTACTGGGCGGCGACGCTGCTCGCGGTGGTCGCCGGCACCGTGCTGGTGGCGGCGATCGTGCCGCCGGCGGCCGCGCTGGTGGCGGCAACGGTGCCGCTGGCGCCCGTGGCGCCGCTCGTCGCCGCTGCCGCAGTCGTGGCCGCGATGGCTGCGGCCGCCGCGGTTGATGTGGTCGCGGCGGCGGTTGCCGAGTCACCGCGGTCGGGCCGGCCTGCCTGACGCAAGGCATGAAATAGATCGCCTAAGAAGGACTGCAGATCCTGCACGACGTTGGTGCCGGTCGCGCTGCCGCTGGAGTTCGCCGCTGCCGTGCTTGCCGTCGCCGCGGCGGTGGTCCCGGTGCTCGCCGTTGTGCTTGCGGCGGCCTGAGTCAGCGACTGCAGCAGGCTCGCGAACAGAGCGGCGCCTTGATTGCTGCCCACTGCCTGTGACGAGTTCGAGGACGAGTCTCTGTCCGGCCTGCGGGCCGAGCGAAAAATGAGCTGGCCGGCCGCCGAGTTGATGCTGGTCGTGGAATTGATGCTGCTTGACATAAGGCGCCGCCCCACAGTGTTCAGTCACGAAGGTGTCGGCAGGCCGCGGCGAATCTTTAATGCATTCGAGCACCGGGCTTGGCACGGAAGCTGCTTGACTCCAGGGCGGGCAGCGAACAGCGCTGTCCACGCGAGGGCTTCCAGGCGATTTCGAAGCAGAGCGAGCCTCGCGAGGCGGCAATGGATGGCCACCCTCGCGGCGCCGGGCGGCAAATCGATGCCGCGCCGGCCTCGATTCGAGGTCTGCGGTGCTCGCGCCACGACGGTTCAATCAAGGAGAATGCAATGGTCTCAGTGTCCTCATTATCGAATCTGAGCGCCGTGTCCTCGGCTCTCGCGACACTCAATCTTCATGCGCACGGTCACAAGAAGGGCTCGCATGTGGAATCGACCGCCGATTCAAGCGCGGCGACCACGGCGAAGGTTCCGGGGGCAACCGTCCAAAATCTGTTCGGCAGTCTGTTGCAGTCGCTGGAGCAGGTGGTGACCGGAGTATCGGCAGCCGCCACTGCGGGCGCCACCGCGGCGACCACGGGCGCGCCTGCGCCCACCGCCGTCGCTGCGACCCCGGCAAGCCAGGCGGCGAGCGTGACATCCGCGGTCGCGCAGGCGGCCGGCGCGGCGGGTTACGGACCCCAGCTCCCCAAGCTCGCGGGCATGAACATCAGTGCCAAGGCCTGACTTCCTCAAGATTTCGGGTGCGCGACCGTTAAGCCCCGATGAGCCGGTCTCTCGAAGACCCGCATGGAGTGCGGCAGTGTTCAATGTTTTTCGCAGGAGAGAATCCTCTACGACGCGTTCCGGTGTGGCCTGTACACCGGACGGCTGCGCAATCGCGACCATTCGAATCAAGGGCGACCGTCGAGTCCTGGAATCCTGTCTGTCGGTTGCCGCCACCCCCGTGGAACAGACGGCGATTATCGCCGACTGGGTCGCGGGCGATGGCCGCGCTTCGCACGCGATCAGCAGCGTGCTCGATGCAGCCGACTATCAGTTGGTGCAGGTAGAGTCGCCGGACGTGCTGCCGGCGGAACTCAAGGCCGCCGTCCGTTGGCGCCTGAAGGATGTCATCGATTTTCCCGTCGAAGACGCGGTGGTCGACGTATTCGACATGCCCGAACCGGCGAGGCGCACCGGCGCCCGAATGATGTATGCGGTCGCCGCGAAACCGCAGGCGATCGCCCGTCGCGTCGCCGGCCTTGGGGCAGCCGCACGGCGCTTCGACGTCATCGATATTCCCGAATTGGCGCTGCGCAATATCGCGGCGCTATTGCCGGAAGCCGCTGCCGGGCTGATCCTTCTCTGGCTGGAAGGTGATTCCGCGCAGTTGCTGGTGATCAAGCAAACCACGCTGTATGTGACACGCCACGTGCAATTCACCGGGGACAGCGACGAGGCCGACGGTCTCCCGAATGTCGACGCCATCGCCCTCGAGGTGCAGCGTTCGATGGACTATTTCGAGAGCCACTACGATCAGGCGCCTCTGCGTCATCTGATCATCGCACCCCACGACCCGCATTCCGCCCGCTATGCGCAAGCACTCGCCTACGACAGTGCGATGCGCGTCGAACTGATCGATCTGAGCCGTGCGCTCGAGTTGGCGCCGGGTGTGCTGCCCGCGGATCGGCGCAGCCTGCTGGCAATCGGCGCCGCCCTGCGTGACCAACGCAAGAGCCTCTAGCGTCATGTTTCAGCAGATCAACCTGTATGAGCCGATCCTCCGCGAAGAGCCCAAACTCTTCTCCGCGAGGACGATTTGCGGCGGACTCGGACTCGTGACCGCCGGTCTGATCGCCATCGCGCTGTTTTCATGGTGGCGGGTGGTCATACTAGACCGGCTATTGCGAACGGCGCAGTCGCAAGAGGCCGTGCAGACGAAATTTGACGAACGCGGCGACTCGATCGTCAATCTTGGCGAGAGCGCGCAATCCGTCGAGGCGCGCCTCACCGCGCTCACCATCGACCTCGAGCGGCGCCGCCAGGCGCTTCACTATTTGCGTGGCGGCGAAGCGGGTGGTCCGACGGGAAACCGCGGATTTTCCGGCCGCATGGCCGCGCTGGCGCGCCAGCAACTGGATGGTCTGTGGGTCACGGGCGCCACCTTTACCGCGGATACCGGGCGTTTCGAGCTGACCGGGAACGCGACGAGCGCCGCTTTGGTGCCGATCTATCTGCAGCGGCTCGCCGGCGAAGCGGCGCTCGCGGGGATCCCGCTGCAGTCGATCGAGATTCGCCAGCCGAAGAAGCCGGCGCCGGGGCAAGTCGAGTTCACGGTATCGTCCGCAACCCAGCCTGCGTCCAAAGACCCGGCAACGCCACCGGTCCTGACTGCAAGGAGCTCTCCGTGAAGCGGATCGATATCGCGTTTGCGCGTATCAATCGGTCCAGTTTGCGCGAACGGGCCCTGCTGTTCACGGCGGCGGCCGGCTTGCTCGTGTTGCTGTGGAATCAAGTGCTGATGGCGCCGCTGGCGGCACGCGTGACCGCGCTTTCGAATGCACTGCAAGAGGCGCACGCCCGCTCGTCGGCCACAGGCTCTGGGCATGCCACGGAAAGTCTCATGGACCGATATTCGGCTCGCACGCTGCGCGAATCCGCCCTGCGGACAGCCCTCGCGTCGACGGATGCCGAACTCAACGATGCAGAGGCAGGCATGATCGCGCCGCAGGAAATGGTGGCCGTGCTGACCGATGTGCTGCAGCATCAAAAGGGCCTTACCCTGGTGCTGCTGCGTAATCTTCCCGTCGAGCCGCTGTTGCCGCCCATTGCGCAATCTCAATCGGCCTCCGCCGCCATGGGTCCCTACCTCCATCCGGCAGAACTCGTCCTGCGCGGCAACTATCTGGATGTTCTCGCCTACCTGCAGGAACTCGAGTCGCGGCCTTGGGGATTTCAATGGCGGCGTTTTGAATTCACCACGTCCGCCGACGGTCCGGAATACCGCATCGAATTCACGACCCTTTCGATGCAATCGAATTGGCTCGGGGTCTGAGCGTGCGCTGCGTCGGTTTATTGGTGCTGGCCGGGGTTCTCTCTCTCCCCGCGAGCGCCGAGGATCTCAAGGATCCGACGCGTCCGCCGATCATGGACGTACCGATCAAACATAATGATGGAATCAAGCTCTTGCCCCACGTCAGCGCCATTTTCGTCTCGAGCACCCGACGCGTCGCGATATTCAACGATCAACCGGTGCGTGCCGGCGACCGCGTCGGCGCTTATCTCATCGATGAAGTGAGCGCACGCGGCGTGCGCTACAGCACGGCGGGGCACACCGCGTTCGCGGCCCTCGCGTCAAGCAAAGCGTCGCCTTGAATCATCATGCGTAACCTTTTTAATTGCACGATCGTCCTCCTTATGCTCCTGGCCGTTGGTGCGGGTGGATCTGCGCGCGCCGACGATGAGGAGCCGCGCTTCGACATCGCCGTCGTGAACGCGCCGGCAAAGTCGTTCTTCATGGGTCTGGTCAGAGATACGCCCTATAACATGGTGGTTCATCCCGATGTGAGCGGGGCCATCTCACTCGATCTCAAGCACGTGACCGTACCCGAAGTGCTCGACATGGTGCGCGAGTTATACGGCTTCGATTACCGCAGGCTGCCCGCGGGCTACCTGGTGCTGCCCGCGGCGTTGCAGACGCGCATGTTCTACGTCAACTATGTGGACCTCGAGCGCAGCGGATCATCGCGTACCCGCGTCAGCTCCGGGCAATCCGGTTCGACCGGCGGCTCGCAGAACACCAATAATTCGCTGGCGGATGCGCAGGGACTGCCGAACGGGTCGGCACAGCCGGGCGGGTCGGGAGCGCCGGGCGGATCGGCGACCAATCGCTCCGGCGCCGGACAGGCCGGTACCGTGATCGACACCCGCTACAAGGTGAACTTCTGGCAGGAATTGGAACAGTCGCTGCAAGCGATGCTGCCCAAGGATCCGTCGCACAGCGTCGTCGTCAATGCCCAGTCGGGCGTCATCGCCGTGCGAGCCATGCCGGGCGAACTCAACGATGTGGCCAAATTTCTCGCCAAGATCCAGAGTACGGCGGGCCGCCAGGTGATCCTGGAGGCCAAGATCATCGAAGTCGATTTGAACGATGACTACCAGGCCGGTGTCAATTGGTCATCGCTGCTCAGCCATGGCAGCCAGTCCTATTTCGCCGGCCAGCAGTCGCCCTCCACTTTCAATGCCGACCTGCTCGCGCCCTCGGGCCCCACCGTCACGGTGGCGCCGGGCGGCAGTCCGGTGACCGGCCTGGTGAGCAGCACTCTGGGAGGCGCGTTCACGCTCGCGTGGCAGGCGCGGGACTTTGCGACCTATGTGAACCTCCTGCAGGTACAGGGCAATACGCGGGTGCTCTCGAGTCCGCGGGTCGCGACGCTCAATAACCAAAAGGCGGTGATCAAGTCCGGCGCCGACCAATTCTTCGTCACCAATGTCAGCAGCAATACCGTCAATTCGACCGCGGCATCGACCAGCAACTCGATCGAGCTGACGTCCTTCTTCTCCGGCGTCGCGCTCGACGTCACGCCGCAGATCGACGACGACGGCAGCGTCATCCTGCACATTCACCCCACGGTGAGCGCCGTGACGTCGCAGAATTTGAGCGTCACCTTCGCCGGTCAGACCGACACTTTGCCGCTCGCGCTCAGCCAGATCAGGGAATCCGACAGCGTGGTGCGGGCCCACAGCGGCCAAGTCATCGTGATCGGCGGGCTGATGACGACCCAGAACTCCAATACCAACTACCAGACGCCCGGGCTCGGCTCGATCCCGATCGTCGGCAATCTCTTCAAGAGCAAGCAGACCACCGCCACCAAGACCGAGCTCGTGATTCTCCTCAAGCCCATCGTCGTCGGCGACGACGACGAGGCCTGGACACCGCTCGTCAAGTCGGGCATCGACCATGCGAAGAGGCTCGACAAGGCGGTCGATCCCAGAATGTCCACGGACCCTTGAATGGACATCGGCGCGAAAAAGGAGATTGGCGCGAAGAAGCGGGTGAAACTCGGCGAATTGCTGCTCGAGCAAGCTGTGGTCAGCCCCGAGCAGCTCGAACAGGCGCTCAAGGAACAACGGCGCAGCGGCCGCAAGCTCGGCCGCGTTCTCACCGATCTCGGCATCCTGGGCGAGAACGAATTGAATCAGGCACTCGCCAATCACCTGAAGCTGCCCTACCTCGATCTGCGCCACACGGCGATGGATCCCCAGGCGGTGCGGCTGTTGCCCGAGTCCCTCGCGCGGCGCTTTCGGGCGCTGGTGCTGCAGGCCGACAACCGCGGGCTGCTCGTCGGCATGGCGGACCCTTCCGACTTGTTCGCCTTCGACGAACTCGGCAAGCGCCTGAAACAACCGTTGCGGTTGGCGTTGGTGAGCGAAACCGAACTGTTGCGCATGCTCGATGTGGTCTATCGCCGCACCGACGAGATAGCCTCGCTGGTCAAGGAGGTGCGCGACGACCTGCGCGAAACCGATGTGGATCTGGCGCAGCTGGCCGCCGACGACGCATCCGCCGAAGCGCCCGTATTGCGTCTGCTGCAATCGATGTTCACCGATGCGGTGCAGGTCGGCGCGTCGGACATTCACATCGAGCCGGGCGACGGCCGGCTGCGGGTGCGGCAGCGCATCGATGGCGTGCTGCATGAGCAATTGCTCGAGGGGAGCCGCGTCGCCGGCGCCCTGGTTACGCGCTTGAAGTTGATGGCGGGCCTCGACATCTCCGAAAAGCGTCTGCCGCAGGATGGCCGCTTCTCGGTCAAGGTCGGCCAGACGCAGCTCGATGTGCGCATGGCGACCATGCCGACGCAGCACGGCGAGGCGGTGGTGCTGCGCCTGCTCAACCAGGCGATGGGCCTGCAACCGCTCGAATCGCTCGGGATGCCCGAGGCGATGGAAAAGCGCTTTCGCAAACTCATTCAGTGCAGCGCCGGAATGGTGCTGGTGACCGGTCCCACCGGCAGCGGCAAGACGACCACACTGTATTCCGCGCTCAATTTATTGAACAAATCGGATACCAAGATCATCACGGTCGAGGACCCGGTCGAATATCGGCTCGATCGGATCACGCAGGTCCAGACCAAGGCGAAAATCGGGCTCGACTTCGCCCGTGTGCTGCGCTCGGTCTTGCGTCACGACCCGGATATCATTTTCGTCGGCGAAATGCGCGACCGCGAGACCGTCGACATCGGTTTGCGCGCCGCGATCACCGGCCACTTGGTGTTTTCGACGCTGCACACGACGAGCGCGGTCGCCACGATCGATCGCTTGATCGACATGGGGGCACCCGGCTACATGGTGGCCGCCGCGGTGCACGGCGTGCTGGCGCAGCGTCTGGTGCGCAAGATCTGCACCGACTGCGCAGAAGGGCATGCACCCGACGTGCACGAGTTCGAGTGGCTCTGCGCGCAAATTGGCGAAACGGCCGCCGCGCGGACCCTGCTCAAACAGGGTGTCGGCTGCGGTTATTGCAACATGACGGGCTACCGCGGCCGCGTCGCCGTCTACGAATTGCTCGAAATCGGCCGCGAGCAAGCCGACGCCATCAGGCGCGGCGATTTGACGGAATTTGCGCGCATCACGGCGTCACGGCGCGATTTCAAGTCCTTGACCCGATCCGCGGTCGAGTTGGCGATGCGCGGCGTAACCACCCTGGTCGAAGCAATGCGCTCGGTCAGCGGTATCGTCGAAGATCCCACGCCGGCCGAGGCGAGCGCAACGCCGGACGCCGAACTCGGCGCCGAGCGCGTGCTGTCCTTGTTGTCTTGATCACGCCCGTATGGCCGTATTTACCTACAAGGGGCGCTCGGCAGCCGGGGAATTGATCGAGGGACGGCTGGACGCCGACACCCCCGACCAGATCGCCGTCCGATTGTTCGGGGCCGGCATCACGCCGATCGATATCGGCCTCGCCAGCGAGCGCGAATCGAGCCTGACGCAGCTCTGGACGTCTCTCGGGGGCGGCAAACCGCGCACCGTGGATCTCATCATGTTTTCGCGCCAGATGTATACCATCACCAAGGCCGGCGTGCCGCTGCTGCGCGGCTTGAAGGGATTGCAATCCTCGACCCACAATGCCGTGTTGCGCGAGGCGCTCGCCGATGTCGTGTCGAGCCTCGAGGCGGGACGCGATCTCGGCAGCAGTTTTGCGCGCCATCCGAAAATCTTCCCCGAGATGTTCGTCGCCATGGTGCGTGTGGGAGAGGAGACCGGTACGCTCGATACGGCATTTCAGCGGCTGACCGACTACCTCGCCATGGAGCAGGACGTCCACGATCGCGTGCAAAGCGCGGTACGCTACCCCCTGATGGTCGTCGCGGCCGTGATCATCGCGATCGGCGTGATCTCCGTAAAGGTCATCCCGGCATTCGCGCCGATCTTCCGCGTGCTCGGCGACAAGATCCCGATGCCGACGCGGATCATCATGGGCGTCTCCTCGCTGACCGCGCACTATTGGTGGCTCATGCTGCTGGCTGCCGCCGGCGCATTTTTCGCGGCGCGCGCCTACGTCGCGACGGATGCGGGGCGCTATGCATGGCATCGCGCCAAGCTGCGCTTGCCGGTGGTCGGAAAATTGATGCATGAGGCGATCCTCGCGCGCGTCACCCGTTCTTTATCGATCTGCTTGAGCGCCGGCATCCCCGCATTGCCCGCGTTCGCGACCATCGCGCGCACCACCGGCAACGACTATATCAGCGAGGGGATCCTGCGCCTGCGCGACACCGTGGAGCGGGGCGAGTCCATCAGCCGTGCCGCGGCCGCCGCTTCGATGTTCCCGCCGCTGGTGATTCAAATGATCGCGGTCGGCGAAGAAACCGGCGAGCTGTCAGAGCTGCTCGGCGAAGTCGCCGAGCACTACCGGCGCGATGTGGATTATCAGCTGAAGAATCTGAGTTCCGTGATCGAACCGCTACTCATCGTCGCCGTCGGCGGCGTAGTGTGTGTGCTGGCTCTAGGCGTATTTCTGCCCATGTGGGACATGTTCGCCAAGGTGAGCGGCCATTAGGCCAGGGAACTTGCGCGAAGCGAGTCACAGAACGGACGCGCCTGAACTAAAGAATGGCCGCCCGAAGCCGACTCTCGTCAAGAGCACTAAACCAACAGGACACTTTATATGCGTAAGTTACAGCAAGGTTTCACTCTGATTGAACTGGTCGTGGTCATCACGATCCTCGGCATCCTCGCGGCCTTCGCGATCCCACGCTTCGCATCGCTCGACGCCAATGCGCGCGCCTCCGCGATCAGCGGGCTCGCGGGATCAATGCGCAGCGCCTCGGCACTCGCGCATTCGCTGTATCTTGCGGCCGGCAATGCGCCGTCCTCCGTGACCATGGAAGGCACCACGGTTGCTTTGATTAACGGCTACCCGACTGGAACCGCCGCCGGCATAACCGCCGCGCTCCAAGACGTGTCGAGTTTCACGCCGACTTACGCCGTCGGCCCGCCCACGACGGCCACCTACCAGAATAACAGCAACCTCGTGAACACTTGCCAGGTGTTGTACACCGCTTCGACGGCCGCCAACACCGCGCCGGTAATCACCCTCACGAGCAGCACAGCCGGCTGCTAGTACTGCGGAACCGAAGACCCCGAATGCCGCCTGGCAGCGCGGAGCGCAGATGCGCTCCGCGTCGGGGCGATCCGCCCGTAGCCCGGCCGGCCTGCATAGGAGGCGCTTCCATGACTTCCTTGCAGGATCGAGCAGGCGCCGGCGCACAGGGCTTCACGCTGATCGAACTGGTGACGGTCATCGTCATCGGCGGCATTCTCGCCGCGGTCGCGGGACCGCGGTTTTTCACTCAAACCGGGTACTCGCAGCGTGGCTATACCGAGGAACTCGGGGCGGCGCTGCGCCTCGCGCAAAAGGCGTCGGTCGCCTGCGACTGCCTCTCGCAACTGACCCTCACCGCCTCGACGTATGCGCTCGCGCAGCAGGCAGTTTCGGGCAATACCTGCAATCCGTCCAATCCGACATGGAGTACGCCCGTGGTCGGCCTCGACGGACAAGCCGTCAGCGGCACCGCGCCTACGGGCATTACGGTGAGTCCGACCGGAGCATTCGTCTTCAATGGCAGCGGCGGGCTCTGCACCAGCCCCGCCACCAGCCTCGCCATCGGCACCGACACGATCACGATCGATGCCACGACCGGCTACGTCCAGGTCAATTAGCCGTGTCCTCGGCAAGCGTGATCTCGCGGGCGACGACGCCCTTCTCGCGCACCCGCCAGCGCGGCGTGACACTGATCGAACTCATTGTCGCCATCGTGATCGTGTCGATCGCCGCCATCGCCATCATGGGCGCAATCAGCTGGACCCTGCAGCGGGGCGCGGAGTCGATGGTGCGCCAGCAGGCAGTCGCCGTGGCGGAGGCCTATCTCGAAGAAATCCTGCTGCAGCCGGTCGCGGCCCCGACAGGCGCCGTGACCACCGGCCTCCCCCGCGGCTCGTTCAACGACGAGGATGAGTACAACGGCCTCACCAATACGGGTGCCCATGATCAATACGGCAATTCGATCCCGAGTCTCACGGGCTATAACGTGAGCGTGTCGGTCGTGCAAACGACGGCCCTCACCGGCATTGCGGCCGCCAACGCCCGCCAGATCACGGTCACCGTCGCGGATCCCAACGGCGCCACCGTCGTGTTGACCGGCTACCGGGCGAACTACTGACATGACACGCCCCACGGCACAGCGGGGCATGACCCTGATCGAGCTCGTGGTCGTCATCACGCTGTCGGCCATCGTCGTTGCGTTCATGACGATGTTCATCGTGCAGCCCGTCGATGCCTTTATGATGCAGAAGCAGCGCGCGCAGTTGAGCGATGCCGCCGACGCTGCGCTGCGCATGCTGGCGCGCGACTTGCGCGCGGCCTTGCCGAACAGCGTGCGTACCGCCACCAGCGGCACCGTCTTCGCCATCGAGTTGCTCGCGACCGTGGACGGCGCGCGCTACCAGGACAACGGACCGCTCGCTAACTCGGCGCTGTGGTTGGATTTCTCGCAAGCCGACGGGGGGTTCTCCACGACGGTGCCATTTTCCGAGGTCACGCTGCCGTACAGTTCGACGACGAGCTATCTGGCGATATACAACATCGGAATAACGGGTGCGAACGCCTACGCGATCGGGGGCACACCCAATGTGATCACGCCGGCGAACACGACCATCACCATCGCGGCCGGGGCCACCGCCAACGCCCAGCTCGTGACCTTCAGTCCGTCATTTCAGTTTTCCTTCGGCTCGCCGGAAAAGCGCGTCTACCTGGTCTCGGGACCCGTGAGTTACCTGTGCGACACCTCGACCGGGTTGCTGACCCGCTATTCCGGCTATTCGATCCTGGCGACACAGCCGACGAGCGCCGCGACGCTGACCGGCGCCGGCGCAAGCTCCGGTATCGTTGCATCCAATGTGACGGGCTGCCAATTCACCTATACGCCCGGTACCTCACAGCGTGTCGCCATGGCGTCCTTGCTGCTGCAGCTGTCGAACGGCGCTCAGCAAGTAGAGCTTGTGGAGCAAGCGCATCTGGTCAACGCACCGTGAAGGCAGACACATGCGCTCGGTACGTAAGAGGGGGCAACGCCGGGCCTCGGCGGCGGCAAGCGATCGCGCGCGCGCCGGGGCGCGGTTTTGCGCTGGTGCCCGCGCTATTTCTCATCGTCGTCATCGCCCTCTTGGTGGCGGCGGCAGTTCGCGTCACGACGGCGCAGCAACAAACCGTGTCGCTCGCATTGCAACAGGCGCGCGCTCTGTCCGCCGCACGCGCGGGCATCGACTGGGCCGCGTACACTGCGACCCAACAATCGAGCCCAAGTTGCACGGGCGGTACGCTGAACTTCTCGGCGGGCTCGCTCGCCGGTTACACGGTGGTCGTCACCTGCGCGTCGACCACCTACACCGACGGCAACGGCTCATATCTTTCCTCCACGATTGCCGCGACCGCGAGCTACGGCACCTACGGCACAGCCGACTATGTGAAGCGCGTGGTGCGCGCCACCTTCACCAACGAGAATTGAGAATTTAATGCTGCCTGGAAAAAACATTCTCGCGCCGCGCTGCGGGCTCGCCATGCTGCAAAGGCTCGCCGTGCCGCGCGGCCTGCTTCTCGTCCTACTCGGCGGGTTATTCGCCGCATCATTGAGCGCGCCCGCGCGCGCGCAGGTGCTGACGCAGATTCAAGTGGTCGGCTATTCCACTTCCGCGCTGAGCGCGACCGCCGCGACGTCGTATTCTGTGACCGTTCCCGCGGGCGTGTTGGTGGGCGACTTCCTGTTGTTCGTGGGCAGCAACAATCCCGGTACCGGGGGTGGCGGCCCCTCGGGCTGGACCATCTTCGACAGCAATATCACCAGCAACAACTCCGTCGGCTTCTCGCTGTGGTACCGCATTGCCACCGCGGCGGACGCTGCCGGGGCGACGTATACCTGGACCGTCACGGGCTCGAGCCGCGTCGCCGGAGCGATTACCGCATTCCGCGGCGTCGACAACACCAATCCCATCGTCGCCCACAACACTGAGGCGAACAGTAGCGCCAGCACGTCGCGAACAGCACCCTCGCTGACGCCGGGCGTTCCCAATTCCACCATCGTGGTCCTGTATTCCGCGGCCAATGGTAACGCCGACACGCCCACAGCCCCGAGCGGCACGACGCAAATCTTTGCCGCCGGCACTACGGGTGGCGCGAACGGCGTGTTCTTGAGCGCGTTCTATGAGCGGTTCACCGCCGCCACCGCGAGCGGTACCTTCGTGAGCACGTCGAGCACGTCGCAGAATATCAGTACCACGAGCCTCGGCGGTACCGTGTCGCTGCAGCCGGCGACCGTATCGCCTTCGGCCTATTGGCACTTCGATGAAAACATCTGGAACGGCACCGCGGGTGAAGTGGTCGATTCGGGCGGCAGCAGCTACAACGCGGTGGCGGCGCACAGCGCCTCGCCGATCGGCACATCCCCCGCCCTGAGCGGGTCGCCCGGCACCTGCAATTACGGCACCTTCAACGGCTCGACGCAGTACGTGGAAATGCCGAGTTCGCTGCCGCACGTGGGTAACGAGTTCACGATCACCGCCTGGATCCGCCCGACGGCGAATCAGGTGGGTCGCATCTGGATGGACGATGAGAACTACAACGGCTACGGCCTGAGTTTCTACGATTCTGGGTCGGCCAAACTGCGCATCTATACCCGTCAGCCGTCCACGGTGTACGTCGATTCGAACGTCACGCTCTCGCTCAACACCTGGTATTTCGTCGCACTGGTCAGCGATGTCACGGTCGCGGGGGGGATGTACTTGATCGTCCTGGACAGCTCGGGAAACCTCCTCGACAGCCCGAGCTTGGCGCGCACCTCCTTCTCCGCGGGGACCGGCAGCCACGCCACCGTCGGTGGCAGCGACGACGGGCAGACCCAGGGGACGCTCGCCCACTTTCCCGGCAACATCGATGAAGTCACGATGTTCTTGTATGACCTGCCGATACCGTCCTTGCAAACGTGGGCGATGACCACGCATTCCTGCCCGGCTTACAACGTGCCCAATCACTACGCCGTGAGCACCCCCGGCACGGCGGTGAATTGCGCGCCGGCGGCCGTGACGATCACCGCCCACTCGAGTACCCACGCGGCGGTCGCGACCACCGATAGCATCGCGCTCACGACCAGCACCGGTCACGGCGATTGGACGCTGACGAGCGGCAGCGGCACATTCACCGCCGGCGGCTCCGATGCGGGGACCGCCAGCTATACATTCGCTGCGGCCGATGCCGGCGTGGTGGTGCTGGCGCTGCGCGATACGCATGCCGAGGTGGTCACGATCAACGTCACGGATGGAACCGTGACGGCGACTTCGGGCACGGCCACTGCCTCTGAGGACAGCCCGCTGACCTTCGTCGCCTCGGGGTTCATCATCACGAACGGCAGCAACGTCGCCACGACGATCGGCACGCAAGTCGCCGGCGTCACCTCCACGCAAAGCCTCGCGCTGCAGGCGGTGCGCACCGACACCAAGACCGGCGCCTGCACGGCCGTGTTTGCGAGCGGCGCGACGGTGAACATGGGTCTCGCCTATCAGTGCAACAACCCGGCGACCTGTGTCGCCGGGCAGACGCTGAAGCTCACCAACAACGGCACGACGACCGCGATCGCCTCAAATCCGAACTCGGCGCTGTCGACGTATACGACGGTCCCCATGAAGTTCAGCACCGCCAACGCCGAAGCGCCGTTCAGCCTCGTGTATTCGGATGCCGGCCAAATCACCTTGGACGCCAAATACACGATCCCACTCGGCAACGGTTCGAGTTCCGGCAGCACCATGCTGGGCTCGGGTCAGTTCGTGGTCCAGCCCTATACGCTGCAGCTGTCGAACATCATGCGCACGAGCAACAGCTTGGCCAATCCGGCCGCGAGCACTGCCACCGGCACCGTCTTCATGCCCGCCGGTCAGCCGTTCACGGCGACCGTCACCGCCTACAGCTCACCCGGTACGGCAGTGACCCCGAATTTCGGCCAGGAGACCTCCCCCGCGACGGTGTCGATGACAACCAATCAGGTGCTGGCGACCGCCGTCGGCGGCAGCGATTTCCCCGCGATCAGCGGCAGCTTCGGTTCCTACGCGACGGGCGCCGCCACCGCCACGGCCTTGAGCTGGCCGGAGGTCGGTATCATGACGATCACTCCGCGCGTCGCGAGCTATCTCGGCAGCGGCACCGTCACCGGCACGGCCACCGGCAATGTCGGCCGCTT
>Ga0116227_10009572_pt1 | contig 17510 bp, 8 predicted proteins | sample S1TSphgellanicum_FD_89693 | JGI IMG/M metagenome (GOLD analysis project Ga0116227, IMG submission 89693) | Host-associated microbial communities from peat moss isolated from Minnesota, USA - S1T2_Fb - Sphagnum magellanicum MG | ecosystem: Host-associated > Plants > Peat moss > Unclassified... | reverse complement strand
CTCATAGTTCCTATAAAGGTAGGCCAAAAGGAAAGGTTGGAATTTTATTATTTTGAGATTATGCAAATATATATTTGCATAATCTCAAAATAATAAAATTCCAACCTTTCCTTTTGGCCTACCTTTATATATATATTTGTGATGTAGCCTCGAAATTGTACATCATTTCAAAAAGGTAAATTAAAGGTGGGTATACCCATAACCAAATTGCATAAAAAGTTACAATATTCATATTTTTGATCAATCAACCTTGAGGTTGTTTATGCATTCAAATGCACTAAAATCATGAACCCATGAATTATACACATGTTCATGAAGCAATGTTGTTGATGCCTATATGACACAATGATGGTCAAAACACTTTAAATACAATGCAATCATTTGATATCAACCAAACAAGAAATATAGGGGCTCCATTTAGGAAAAAATACTAAACTTTGGCATACAATAACATGCATGTGGTTTATCCAATAAGATGATCTCCTTACACTACACCCAAAGACATTATTGCATTTTTCAACAATATAGGGTAACTAAATGATTTTTAAGATCATTAAGTTGGACCTAACAAAAATGTTAAAGCAAATATACAAAATGTTGACAAGTTCATCACATGCTCCTTGTCACATGAATTGCAATTACAAGTGGCCTAAATTCAAGATTAGTCTAAGCTCGTGAATCATGCACCTTAATTTCACCCTCTTTAGGATTTAATTGGCTTTTAAGAGAGAAAATGTTCTTTTGATATACAATGTTAATTAAAATGCTATCATATCCTCCCAATTTCCAATCATCATGTCCTTGGGAAATTTTTCTAACAACATCAATCACAATTTAGATTTTGGATGATCTAATCCTTTTATATCTCGTAAAAATACATTTTAAGGAAGCACAAGTATAGGAGCCATGTATGTTCAATTAAATATATAGATATTGTACTTACAACTCATGTTCAACAAATCTTGTTGAAATAATAGTTTTTTTGAAAAAAGGGTTGGATAAGCCCAATTTGAATATTTGAACAATAATTTGTAAATACTTTAAAAAATTCATACTTAGAAATTACTACCTTTGAACCTTGTTAGTGAATAAATTTGTCATGTCACTTGGGGTAACTTTTTGGTCTATTTTACCACACTTTCACCCTTGTTTATGGTTATGATTGTCAAATCCATTGTGCCAAGAGCCAAACCTTTATCACTTTTTCCACCTCCAATGTCCAACACTTTGTTTCTAAATTTGTTTTGAACTTGTGAAAGACTGAAAATTTGCAAAGTTTCTTGGAGCCTTTGGGCTATCACTAGGAGGGAAAAACCTTATGACTACAGAAGTCCTACACAATGAAAAAATATCATTTCATTCCTTGTTATAAAGAAAACAAAAAAATGATACAAGATCACCATGAAAATACCTACAAATGTATTGACCTGGCTAATCAACAACAATATATAAGAGAAATCATGAAGTCCAACATATAAATGATTAGCTATTCATCAACACCATACAATCCACCAAAAAAGTCTCATTTGAGTCCTTCTACTTATCATGACAAAGTTGTGAAAAAGAAATTGCGTTTTTAATGTGTCTTTGCTATAACAAATCATAAGTCCAAGTGAACATCTAGCATGCACCAAGAAAAGCCATTTTCATAGTATTATTTAGTGATGCTTGTTAAGCTATTTAATTTCATAAGGTTCACTAGATGAAAAGTGTGCATTACCTCTATGGATAAATGAGATGGGCAAAATCAATTCCATTATGTTGTCTCCTTCTAACATTAATGTAATTGCTTCTTTGAAGCCCACCAACATTTCCTTGCCCATAAGAGTTTCCATTTCTTGCATAACTCCAACTAGATCCCAAGTTCTTCTGCAATATTCTACACATAATTAAATGGCATAGAATTATATGGACAAGACCCAACATAATAGATCTAAAGCAAGACCAAATTCATTTTCTCTATTAATTTTTTTTAATGTAACATTTTAACTTGGCATTGTGAGTACTTGTTTCCTTGATCTATGGAAAAGGAAGGGAAAATGATCTATAATAGTTAACATAGATTTAGTTGGTCTTGTTGCATGCAAGACTTGTAAAAGATGATGATTCATATATATCAATTGTTGACAAGATTAATAAGTTCAAATGGCTAACATTTGAAGAGTTTTGATACCTACACTTACATGGGTGAACTATGCAATATTGAACATGTTCTTCTTGTTGTGGTGGAATCAACTTATTGAAGTCCTTACATGCTCCATACTCCACATTGGAGTTTCTCCAACTTGAACCTAAATAATATTTAGGCTTGCCAACTAAATGCACTTTTTCTTTTTTGTATGGGACTATTGGGATCAACCCTACTTGTTGAAATGCTCTTTTGTTCTTCATGAGAAAAGCAATGGGAAATTCCTTCCCCTTACTATGAATGGGAGCTTTCCATTTGTACTTCATTTTTCCACTCCTATCCTTGTCGCACATAATCGTGGGAAATGATGTTGTAATGTTTTTGGCTCCACACAAGCTTCTATTTTGAGGATGTTCATCATCACACCATTTGCTAAATGGAATTGTTTGATTATTGTCATTATTAGAAGTCTCTTTGGTCAATCCGTGGTTTTGTGTGCAACAAAGGAAATTGACCTTATAACTTATGTATTTATGTTGATTGTTTGAGGGTGATGTTGTGATTCCATTACTTCTATTTTGCATCCTATAAACTTTGGTTGAAGATTGAACATCATTTTGTGGTGGTGTTTCTAATATCAACATTTTCTTATAAGAGTTTTTGATGCCCATAAATCTTTGTTTATTGAGCTTTTTGGGAGAAGGTGATTTGGTGCAAGATTCTTGCACGGTACTTCCATGTGCTTGTTCATATTGTTGAAGCCTCCAAGAGATAGTAGGATGACAAGTTCTTTGGTTTGATTTAACTTGTATTTGTTTCTCCATGTACTCACATGCACCATTTCTTGCATTTGTTGATCTTTTAGCCATAACTTTTGACCCTTTTGAGTTAGAAAGGAAGAAATTGTCACCCGTTGATCCCTTCATTCCCCTTGGTGAAAGTGGTTTGCAATCACAATATTGAAGATACTTTTGGCTTGAAGATTTACAATCTATTGTTGGGAACTTGTCCAAATTTTCAAACCTATCCATCTTTGTTGTTTTTTCAAAAAAATTATTTGATCTCATCTTTGAAGAAATCATGAATTCAAGCTTATTTTGATCACTTTGAAAACTTTGTTGTAATTTAGAAACAACATCATCTCGCCTCAAGTGGTCATCATCTTTTATGATCTATCCACATAAGAATGAATTTTACAAGTGAACAAGGAATTTGAGCAATCATAATATACGAAAAAACAAATAAAATGAAAGAAAATGGTGTCACGTAAATAACATTTTTTTAAAATTTGAAATGATAATGGATAGATGGTTGCATGGAGGCTTCATTTATTTAATATTGATGCTAGAATTAAACAAAAGACAAATCCTTACAAGTGCATCGCTTTTTCAAAGTTTTCAATTCAACATTTGTATGTTTCCCCCAAGCAATATTATCCTTGACTAATTTTGTTAACTTTTGTTCATTTTCTTGGGACACTCCAAATCAAAACTTGATTTAGAAGTCAAATAATACCAAAAGAATTTTATCATTTATTACATTGAAGTTTGAATTCATAGTATATAAAAAAAGAGGACCAACAATATACTTGAATGGAAGAAGACATCTTCAACAATTTGTTAGCCATCTTACGAACAAAATTGTTGAATTTTCTTGGAGTAAGAACTAAATGTTACTTCACCCCCTAGGAATTGATTTAAAATATCAAAACAAGTAAAAAAATTTAAAAAAAAAATGGGATCCTTTAAAGACAAGGAATACTAGTTTAACTTCTTCATTAAACCTTCTTTCTATTCATATGTTGATGGCATTTGCATCTAACTATTTTGATAAGTAGTCCCAATAGTCCCTATGGTAATTCTAGACCATCATCATTTCAATGGACGTACCATTTTTACTGTTTTCATAGTTTTTTTTTCATAAATTCCGTTTGATGGGCTTTTGTGATTTTCTCCTATCAAGGTGTTTGAATTACTTTTGCTTGTAGAAATGGAATTGAAAGTATCAATATCCCTGGCTACTTCTTGTAACGTTGAATATAAATATGGTGGGTGAGATTCAACAATTTTTTTTCCTTTAATCATGGACACATCCTCAATACCCTACAAAAAATTAGGAATATCCACTTCTAACCATCATCTTTTCAAGTGATTGCATAAATTTTACAATCCTTTCTTCCAATTCCTAGTTAATTGTTGTTACTAACACCTTATTTAGACTTGGAAATTTGATCAATTATACTTTTCACAACGAAAGTTTATAATGTAAATTGTCTTTCACTTGCCTTAATAGCACCCTCCATGCTAGACACATCCAATATTTGGTCCTCAAAAAAACCTTCATTATCATGTGTTGATATGAACTTGGTTCCATTTGGTGACTTCATCTCATGCTTCATACATTCATGTATTTTACAACTTTGATATTCATCACAACCCATGATTTGATCCTTGCATTTATGATCTGAATTCCAATTTTTTGGGGAATTAGATCATTAATTGTATCGTCATGTACTATTCCATGAATGCCAAATTGATGACAACCTTTCATGCATTGATGAACAAGAATAGGTTTTCCTCCATGAAAGGTTGTAATCAATATAAATTCATTCAAAATTTTAGATTTTTCTACTATGTTGTGTTACAACATCTATGGGTTGGAAATGAAAGCTTTCTTCCATTTGAAATTAACAAAAGAATATCATTTTTCATGGACTCACCTTGATTCTCAAGCTCATCAACATCTTCCCCTGATTCAGAATCATTGCTGCTTGATTTATGAGTAATGCATGGTTGACCCCATCTCTTTCTATGTCGATGTTTTGATTTTAATATTCCTGGAACACTATTACATTTATCTTCTTTCTGTAATTGACTTTTTTCATTGATGTGATTCTTGTGAACTTTTTGTGACTTTTGATATGTATTGTTGGACTAAACACATAATCCTATGGATTGCAAACAATAGTTGTTTCAAATTCTAAAGGTGTAACATATCTTCATATGTAAAAGCTTGCTACAAAATGTGAAGTCTTAGTGATAATCTCATTTTACATTACAAGGGGATGAAAATGAGTTGTTGATCTCACTTGTTTCAATTGCATATAAGTTTTTTTTTCTTGGGCCTTCCATTACAATGTCAAGTTTTTCTTGTGCATTATGTGCAACTAGTTTTCGCATCTTGGGTGTCCAATTTGGAATAATGGAGTCCTTGTGATCATTTGATTCCTTACAACCTTCAAGAAATTTTTGTTCCTCCTATAAGATTCAACTAGAAGTTGAACTTGTATACCCTCCTCCATAAACATGGTTCTAGGAATTCTCTTACATCTTGCATTCCTCCCCTCTATACCTTCTATTTTGTTTAAGATCTCAAATTGGATTGTAGCATTTGAGTTCCAAAAATCTTTAATGGCATCTTTCACAAACTTTTTTCTTGTTTTTTTTTCATGAATTTTCACATAATCTAGTTGGATTGAGATTTTGGCTTTGAATGTAATTTACTTGTTTGAATGTGGCTCATAGTTTTGAATAAAACATCAAAACGTGTATATTGATCTACCATATGTTTTCCGTAGTCATGAAAAGCTCTGAAGTCTGAATTTGTTTTGTTGCATGTGTTTTTTAAGTATTTGTGAACTTTGGATTCAATGTTTCTTGTGTGTATGCAACAATCAAACTTGCCTTTCTCCTCTGAGGACCACATGTTACTATCTAATAGCGGATCAATACTCGTGCTTTTCTTCAAGCATTGTGACTCCTTAGATGGAAGTGGATCCTTGTTGTTTTTAGTTAGAGGTAACTCCCTTTGCACTTTTATTGTTCCATGTGCAAGGGTTTCTTCATTCCATTTTTTTTGTAGTTGTGGTATCAAATTCTTTTGGGGGCATGCACATTTGCTTTTCCTTAGGACCCTTCCAATAGTTTTTCTTGCTTTCAATTTCTTGTTAGTCAACCCAATGTCCCTCACAAATGTCAATTTCTCTTTTAGTTGTGGAGGAATATTATCATTATATGGTTTTGTTACAAACCACCTTTTTGGCTCAATGTCGACATGTAGTCCTTTTACTTGTTTCCTCAAAGTGGAACATATGTGTATGTGGGACATTGTGTCATCGTCTAGTAGTGAGGGGTGACATTGTTGATCAAGAAGCTTGCTTGGAACCTCATTCCAAGCATCGATAGTACATGCACTACACCACAAACTTTTATCTCCAAAACCATTGTACTTGTAGAGATTGTGGTTTATTTTTTCAAGACCAACATTGAACCTTTTCAAAATTTGAAATTTACACCTATTGATTTTTTCAACATCAGGATTGCCTTTGTTACTTTTGTAGGACTTATCAATATTTCCCCCATTTGTTTGGGAAACGTGGTTAATGCCCATGTCATGACATACTACCATTTTGTCTTTCTCCTCTTGTAACTTTTGGATGGTCTTGTTCATACTACAAATGAATGTATTAAAAAAATTCTTCACCATGTTGTCACCATTGCTAGCCCAACAATATTTTTTGTTCTTCCAAATCTCAATGCTACATGAAGATGTTGGATCAAAGTGGCAATTGTTGGGACCAAAGACCTTCATTGAATTTGGAATAAGACAATGACTACTACCACCACAATACCTTTTATGATGATTTTTGTCTTCTCCATCTATGGGCATAGTGTGATTTATCTTGGTTTCTTCTTTTATGTGTTCACCAGTTGTTTTGCGTTGAACAAATCCTTTTAGGTAGGTTTCAAATTTTATTTTTCTTTGTTTAAAAGGATAATACAATAACATGCCATTATCTTTTTGGCAATGGCTTTCCACATTTATGAATGGACTACCAACATATGGCTTCTTAGTTGAATGTGATTTGTTCATTTCTAGTTGTAACACCTCAACATCATCATGCAAAAGAGGTGGTAGCATCGATCCACAAGATAAGATTACATTTGATATAATAGTAGTAGACCCACAGTTCACATTCAAATCTTCCAATTCACACATAAATGCCTTTTCGAAGATTTCAACATTGTGTAAGTTTCTTGAAACATCCAAATCTTTGGGTTTAAAATTTATGTTTTGCATTGTCTTGGATTGGATGTTGACACAACTACATGAGTTTCGAATTGAGTCTTGTATATTAACACCATTTGAAAAAAAACTTATACTTGTGCTCAAATGTTCATGTCGTTCCATCATGTCATCTTCCAAATTTGACCTAGACATGATGAAACATTGCATAAAATTGCTTTTACCTTGTTCTATTGCATTTTGCCAAGTGTTATTTGAAAAAAAATGTTGATCCCTATTCTTGTTACTACAAGATTCATCATTTTGTCCATCTTTTGAAGGCTTCCAACAAATGTCGAGCCTTATCCCAATCTCCATGGCTACATGTGTATTCATATCAAGGAATTTCTCACTTTCTAAATCCCTTTTCAATCTCTTAGTAGCATCGAACATCTTTTGTTTCATTTTTTCCTCTTGATAAGGGGTTTGAATTAGGAACAAATAATTTAATTTCTTGGTGAGCCCCACAACATTAATACTAAGGTTTGATAGTGGCAAAATGTTCACATAAGTTGCATTTGGAATACATTTTCCCCCTTTTTTACATATAATCTCCACCTCTTCACAAACACCTTCATCACTCAAAACATCTTTTGATTTCTTGGCACCAAACATGGATTTCAAGAACTTTGAAATTAAAAAAAAAATCACAATTTCTAGTGGAAGAACTTCAATATCATCATAACTTAATAATTTGTTTCCCAAACAACATCTTCTAGCCTTGAAGTACAATTCATTTCCACAAAATTTGTTTATAGGAAATTTGAGTCCATTATTAGTTACAATATTTTGAAAAATAAATGGAAAATATGTTTTAGAACAAGATACATCGAGAAATATTCCAATGTCACCATTTTGTTCATCTTCACTTTGTTGGTCTTGTAATGAACATGTTGACATACCAATAATACTTCCCAAGCCAATTTCAACATCTTTCAAGGTTATTATCCTTCTTGTATTATTTCCATCTTTGGAATTTACAAATCCCATGTCATTATCATCTTTGAAAACATCCAACCCATGGTTAATATTGATTGTGTCACTACAATATTTGTTCCTTTTTCTGGGTGGTCTACTATGCAAAAATTGCAGCAAACCCATTGATCCTAAAGGCTTGCAACATTGTTCAACTCCATCATTTGATAATTGGTTGCAAGTCACCTTTTTCTTTGCCATAAGGAATTTCATAACCACCTTAGGGACCTTGTCACAAAACTTTAAACGATTAGCTTCCATCACAATAAAGTTACCATCTTCATCCTCCTCAAAGTTTATATCATTATGATTTCTACTAGTTCCATGATGTTGCAACAATTTCTTGCTATGTGTGCACCACCACCACCACCACCTTTTTCTCTTGCCATCTCTTTGGAACTTATGCCAACAAGAAACCTTAAATTCCTTGAGACTGTCGGCATCATCCTCAACCTTCAATTCCTTGAAACAATCATAATCACCATCAACCTTTACTTTTTTACAACTCTCAAAATTATCAATAACATTTAATTCCTTTAAACTTCCATGACTAATGTAATCATTTTCCTTAAATTCCTTGAAACTTTTGCATTCGAGATCAACCTCTTGTGGATTCACAATTTTCTTGACAAATTGCCACTTGCAACTCATCATCTTTGTGCAAAACCCCATGGATGTCACCACCCTTCCTCTGCCCCCCTTTGATTCTTCACAATCTCAAATCAACAATATTCAAAACCCATTGTTTGCAATCTTTAACTCAATCAATATACCCAAGGAACAAATTAATGTTATTCCTTTGCAAAATGATGTTTGGCTTTTATGTCCCCCCCACCCCTCTCCTTCTTCCCTACAATTATTATTCTCCTTCACGTTTCCATGTTCTTCACCAACATGCAACAACATGGGCTCTTATTTTTATTCAAATATATGTTTCCCTCTTTTCATTTGGTTTCACAATTAAGTTGGGAGGTTGGTAACAATTTAGACTAGGTAAAGGAACCTTGTCTTTTTTTCATTTAAGGGAAATATTGCAACCTATTTCACCTTCTTTTCTTTTGAAGTGAAAGGTGGTGCGCATTGAAGCTAAGAGTTATGCATTATTATAAGATCAATAATCCCAACCAAATCACGAGTAATTATATTTATTTTATCGAATGGTTTGTTGGATTTATCCAAATATAAGGTTTCAAGTGGCCCATATATATGTATGTATGCATGTAATTTTTTAAAAATTCAAAAAATTAGTATTTCAATACTTAAATTCCAATGACAATGCTTCATTGGAATTGGTTTATGTAGGATGGGTATTTTGGTGATCATAACTACGAGAGAATTTTAGAGTCATTCCAAATTATAATTCATCATGGATCAAATTTCATTTGGTTTTTATTTATTTTGTCTATTTGTATCTTATTGTTTTGTTTCAATGTTTTGTCTATTTGTATCTTGTTGTTTGTCTTACACCTTTTCAATGTTTTCTTTTTCTTTTGTATGTTTTTTTTTTGTTGTGAAATTTTCTAACAATTAGCATTTTGCCTAACAAATCAAGAATGTAAAAAAAAAATTAACAAAACAAAATGAAATATAGTGAAATTTACAAAATTTTATCTTTAAAAAAGACAAAATTGATTACAACAAAATTATTATGTCCACACGAAATAATTCAATCATTGTCACTAATAATGCAAAGTAACATGATGCCCAAAAAATAAAAATGCATAATATTAACATGTGCATTTTCATAAAACCTTGTTTCTCCTGATAATTATTTCAATTTTTTTCTTTTAACATGGACATGAAAAAACACATGTTGTATATAGGCATGTCTATTCATATCCATGTTATATAGTAAAATAAAAGTTGAAATTGGTCCATAAATTATTTGGGCTCCGCATTGCTTTGCATTATTGGTGACGATGATTAAATTATTTTGTGTGGACATAATAATTTTGTTGTAATCAATTTTGTCTTAAATTAAAAGGATACAATTTTGTAAATTTTACTATATGTAATTTTGTTCCATTAATATTTTTTTACATTCTTGATTTGTTGAGCAAAATGCCAACAATTTTTTTAATATATTATAAAAAATCATAACAAAATACAAACTAAAAAAAGAAAAAACATTGTTAAGGGTGTGACACAAACAAGAAGATACAAATATAGACAAAAACATTGAAACAAAATAGACAACAATATACAAATAGATAAAAGAAAAACTAGATTTGTCACCCCATTGATCACAAATCATTTTCATGCAAATGAGGATAAAACCATCAAGTGGGGAATTCATCTTAACACATGTGAGGCGACTTTCTGTCCCTCTACTCCTGGATTTATGAGGTGACTATACTTGAAAGTACATATGCTACTTGTGAAGGAAAAATGCAAGTGTATTTCTAGATGTTAAATTGCGTTTGTAGTTGAAACCAAATAACTTACCTCCTATGCATCAAATACAAATTGGAATTAATAGATCTATTTTCCAAACGCAAACACCTCAAATCCTAAAATTTTATGTCAAATTGTCATTCATTTAAACCAACCTTTAAGGGTTCAACACCATGTTCAACTTAATTGCAGACCACCAGCCACTTGAAATATTATTCCTAACGCATATGTTATTCAAATCTAGCTTACCTTAGCCCATTAGAAAGTTAATTACAAGGCACACCTTTCTACCAAATCCTAAGTTCTGTAGCTAAACTAGTAAGAGGTTATGCCACCAAACTCAAAAGGGTTTTACGAAGGTAGTAAGTTCAACTTGGCTACAGACCACCAGTCACTTGAAATATTATTCCTAACACATACATTATTCAAATCTAACTTGCCTTAGCTCATTAGAAAGCAAACTACAAGGCGCACCTTGCTACCAAATCTTAAGTTCTGCAACTAAACCAACAAGAAGTTATACTACCAAGCCCGAGAGGGTTTAAGAGATTTTTCTAAAATTCCAACCTCCCAACACTATCCCTACTCACTTCCATTCTTTCAAAACTATTACAAATGTCCATTATATTCTTCTTTTTCTTCGCATCTACCAAGACTAATCATTCTTTTCTTTTTCAACTAGGTTGTGGGAACAAGTATTTTCAAATTTTGAATTGAAAATTATTTCTAGGGAAAAAGAGCCTCAATGATCCGAATTCACCCTCTTAAAGAAAATGAGAAGGAAGGAGGTGAAAGAAGATCTTAATTCGGTGGCCAATGGGAGGTTCCAATGTTTGGTGGCCCTTGGAAGGTTTCATTGCTTGGTGGCCCGTTGATTTTAAGGTTTTACTTTATCGTGGTTCTAAGCCATTACTTACGCATTTCCTTCATTTTCCTTGATCTATAGATTACAACCCCGCATCTCGATGTAATAAATCCTCCACACATTCATTGTTGATTTGATTTTGATTGAAATTTTTTTTCCTTTCCTTGAAATTATGGTGTCGTGTATGGCCACATCTTACGAGCTTCAAACTGCATAAGTGAATGAAGAACCAGCTCTAGAAACAATTCTAGATTTGACATTGACGTAACGTCCTTGTGATGAAGATCTCGAACATCGAGAGGTGCGCGCTTGTTGAACCCCCTGGAGCTTGGTATAATTGCATTTCTCCAAGCTCTCGCACCTTCGTGATCTTGTTATAAGTCGACCTCGCTTGTGGCAATGAACTTAAAATCGTCTGCGAAGGTTGTTATAAAACTAAAGACACCTCTATCTTCGTGTGGTCTTCAATTCCTGGCGTTGGACACTATCGTTGGTTACGTAGTTCGATTCGTCGGCTGCTTCCTAATAACAAGGTGAACTACCTAGTTCACCGATGCATCCAAGATTTCTTGTAATTATAAACTACCACTAAGGCATAACCCAAGACTCAACATGTAATTGCAGCTTTTCGCTGAGTTTATCCTTACTCTAAATAAATGTTTCATTCATTACAACACTCATGTTGCCATTGCCATCCTATCACAGTATTTATTTAGTCGTTAAGTTGTCTCGAATTAATTTTATGTTCATAAGGCTTGAACATAATTCTATCTCTAATGGACCTTTCATTGACACCCCTTCAACTGTTTCGTGAATCTCAAACATCTTTGTTACTCACTAAATACTAAAACAAGACCAATGTTTTATTGAACACCACAAATTTTGGTGTTTGCTTCTACCCCCAACCCTCTAGAGATTTCTCACCCCTAATTACACAGTTGAGGTTCTAAAATTATGATTACCAGCTTTTTGTTGAAAAAAAGAACTAACCCAACACCTTATTCACCAATATCATATTTCGGAAAAGAAAACAACCCCTCCATGCAACCACACACATTCATCATTCTTTATGAAGTTTTTAAAAGCCCTTAATAACCTTACCACACTCAAATAACCTTGATGCAACTTTTAAAAATTGAGACTACCGCACATGGTTGTGTTGGTATGGCTCACAACACACCTTCATATTAAGGTAATTCATATGTTAGTTTTTTTGACCATTCAATTGTGTTAACACTTTTCTTTTCTTTTCAATTTTTTTGAGGTTGGTGGACTAGCATATGATTGCACTTCACATAACATTTTGTTCCTAATGATAAAAAAATGGCCAAGGCCTTTATGAAATTCTAGAGACTAGCCATGGCTTTGTCCATTATTTTGCAACTCCATTTCAGTATGGTGTATTCATGAATTTTGAAATCTAGGGATGCACCTAGATTAATAACCTGATAAATCATACAAGCCAAATGGTTAGCCTTAGCCTAGAGGATACAAAGACGAATATCAATAGTCATATACATATGCCCAACATGCCAAAAGGACTTGCAAATACTACATAAGTTGTAGAAGCAATCATTGCACTACACATGATGGTCAACATCTTCAATGTTTACATTGCCACAATGGGAAAAGTACATCACATTTGGCATAACATCCAATGACCTCTACAAACCAAATATTCCCAGTGTTGGAATGTAGATAATCTATATTTATAAGGTAGTTAAAAAACACATGAAATCTCACCATCATTTGTTGATGCCATAGGTAATATGTCGAAATGTTCCATATCAATAGTTGTCACACAACATGCCATTTGATACCGAAGACCACACCATATTGAATTATCGGGTCCAAATAAAATAATAAACATATCATTTGACACTAGGACAACAAATAAGTAATTGGCCTAAATAGTGAACTATTTCAATAAAATAGGGGGGTGTTTTGAGCTATACAATCTACTTTAGTATCTATTCCCCTAACACTAACCATGATAAATTACAGTGTTTGTGCACATGCACAAAAGATTCTTGCTCTGCAATTTTATCCCTTGAGTGCGATAACCTAAATTTGGCGAGGGCACACTCTCCATGTGGATATATTGGCAATTTCCACAATGCATATGATAACAAAGTTGTCTTATGTAAAGCCTGGTTGCAAAATTGCCAAGTAATGTCACAAAAAAAATGACAATGATTTCTAGAACTTTGGTAATTTTCCAAAACACATCTACACTACAAGGTAGATACTTGATAAGTCTTTTCTCGCAAAATGAAAAAACAATGCTTGGATATTTTTAAAGGATGCATGAATGTATAATTACATATGTTGATATTATTCCACTAACCATAATGGATATCTAAAAAAGTCTCTACAACTCCACTTCTTATACCATTCTTTATGCCTATCTTTTTGTTCTATGGTTGTATGTCTTGGTGTATTTAGCCATCTGCATCACTAAGCATCAAGAGGACATAGATCCAAGATGTCACATTAGATTTCATAAATCAAAATGCCAGATGTATTCTAGTACTTCAAGTACTTAAAGCCAAAAATATCTTATGAACATGGGCTAAAAAGGTCCTTAAATTTGATGTCAATGTTATATCATTGGATAATCACTATGAAAAATTGTGTCTATTGAAACCACACTACCCTCTAACCAAAATTCAAAAAACAATTCACATATAAGTATTGTGCAACTATCTTTTGGGTATTACAACTAGTGTGCAACTATCCCCCTAGAAATATGGTGTATTAATAAATAAATTATCATATCAAAAAATTAATTAATTGTATTATAGTTACATGTGGCAATTACTTTAGAACTATTATAAATGTGCCACTAAAACAATAACTATGCTGCAACTAATGTACAATGTACATACGTGCAATCATGCCATGCATCCACATTTCCATTACCCATTATGGGATACATTTGCAACTAGTTTTCAATTATGATTCCCATTAATACAATTAATATGGCCACTAATGCACCACTACTAAAGTACTATTGTTCAACTATGTTATAACTATGATACAACTACTTATAATTAATTTAATAAAGATACATATTCATCAATTATTCATATCTTCATCACATACATGCTTCATTTTGAGTGATTAAAAATGTTATGGGAGTGTTACCTCAATCTTTAGAAATCATCTTTGAAGTGCAAAGGAAAAGGAGTAATAAAAAAATAACAAGAAGAGAAATAATGACACACCCCCAAACTCCTTGATAGATTCAATTGTAAATCCAAATGTGAAAACAATGGAAGGATAAGGAGTTGGGGTACATTCCCTGGTTCGCAACATTTTGGGGTAAAGGGGCGTGTTAGAGCTCCAAGATGACGACTAAGATGAGCAATAAGTGGGTCAATTATTCACACGAACTTGCACAAACCAATCAACAAGTTGGTTAGTGTGTACTTAAAGCATTTTTGGTGAATGGACAAACCATAAGTAAACATAAATTCACAAGATTCACCATGGCCTGAACTTGGGGGAAGCCACCACCTTCCCCCTTATAGTATTCTCTGTGCCTAACTAGGGGGTCTACACCCAAATGTCATTTTTTCTGGGGACACCCAAGTTGGGAGTCTTGAAATTCCTGAAATTGGGACTCTCGCAATTTTGGAAGTCCATAACTTTTTGTGTAGACCTTTGATTGAGGTGAGGTCTAAAGCAAAATTATAGCCCTCATCGATAGCTTTTCAATGATATGTGGCACGCCACTTGCACACAAATGAATTAAGGTAATTTCCGACTTTTAGTGGTTTGGAGTCAAATTGGTAGTTTGACTTTCGGCCCTTCTTTTGGCCATAACTTATGTTTTAAGTACCCAAATGGGTCATGTTAGCCCATTTTAAACATCTGCGTTTCAAGAGATTTCAATGGCACAAGGAACTTCTCAATCCAATGATTTTTGACCCCTGTAATTATTTTCTAAAGATTCGGGAATCGATCGGGACTTTTACTCCCAAAGTGGGAGTTCACTTGAGTTCACTCCTACATTCCTAGGAACATGAAATGTGACGCCCAGGCTTCACTCGCCTGCACCTTTGCAAGCCCTTGCTTTGGTTACGAACCCAAGGTTAAGGTTATGACAAATAAATTTTCCAATTTACAAAACACATTTTTTTCCCATTTTTCTTCTTTGGACCCCTCCAACTTTCAAACCTCATTTAACTTTTTAATTTCTTATTCATTTTAAATGATTTAAAATGTTATCCACTTGAAATTTTACAAATCATTTTTGAACTCTAATAGTAACAAAATAACATATAAGGAATTTTTTGGGTGTTTGGGAACTAGCCTTTATAGTGTTGGGTGGTTTGTTTTTTTGAATTCTTGACCCTTATACTTTGGGGGGTTGTAGCTTTTTCAATTTTATTCCATTTTCAATGACTTTTAACACGCTAAATGTGCTAGTAGGAGGGGGGTTCAAGTTTTGTTTAAACACCAAAAACAATGGAGCCTTCCCCTTGAATCTAGCTTGCATGAAGCACTTAACTATTCTAGTTGTAACTTGATTACAGCTCCATTTGTAACTAAGAAATAACTAAAAGATTTAACCCATATGTTTTGTCTTCAAATGCCATGTTATAAATTATATAAAAAAGGAGCTTGTTCTCTTATATTCTCACATTGAAATACAAGTGCCATTTTGGGATGAGTTCAAAAGAGCTTAACCCAAAGGCTAAACGTTTTAAAAAAAATTCATAGCTATTTTTTAGTTCACTTTATATTGTGCTTTCCTACCTACTTACCACCTAGGTAAGTAAGTAAGTCCTATTTTTTTACCTACCTACCTATGGTTATGTACAACTTACCTAGCTATTCAAATATGTATTTATATTTATTTATATTTATTTATATTTTTCCAAAATACACTTAAATACGCCGTGTGACAATATTTTTTATTATGCCATGTGTCATAATTTCGGACCATCATTAATAATCATAATGAACGATGGAGATCAATATTTTGAAAAGAAAATAATTTATCCAAAAAATTTCATAGTACCACATGGGTCCAAAATTTTTAAGGTGTACCAAAATCTTGTCACAACGTCATCTTTTTATGTCTACCTAGTCCTTTTTTACCATGTAAAGACACATTTATAAATGATTATAATGGAATCTAAAATTTTAATGGTTTGAAATATAGTCCTTTTGAAAATTTTAATAACTTTTGATTCATTATTTTTTATGGGGATCAAAATATAAGGTAAAAAAATATTGTAATAAGGATTAGGCCTTTCTCATCCAATGTGGTACACCTTAAAAAAATTTCACCCACATGTCATATTTTAATAAATGGATGATAATTAATGATGTTAACATGACATGATGGGTGCAGTTATAATGGAGTTGCATAATAGTTGAAAATTAGTTGTTTTGATAGAGTTGCAATGAATCGCATCGTATATACAATGAGTTACAACTTGTTCGTTAGCACTCACGATGTATAAATATAATGAGTTGTAAGTGTCCTCTATAATTCAAAAATGAGTTGGAAGGCTAATTACAAAACCCCCCTTTTCCACATAATGAATTAATTAGTTACAAATTTCAAATTCAGCCAAAAAATCAAAACCAATGTTGGGACCTAGAATTTTCATTTATACTTCAAAATGACGGACATGCCTTCTGATCAGGTCCTTTACTATAGCACCTTTGAGGGTGTACTAGGGCTTGAAGACGAAGGTTTATGCACAAAGTGCATATTCATCCAATAAAATGACAAAGAAAGGACGAAGGTTTATGCACAAAATGTCACAACCCCACTTTGGCCAAGTGTGGGGGTGAAGCCCAACACTTGGAAAAGTTGGAGGTTTGGAGTCCTTCGGGACTCCCAAATGTTTAGAGCTCGACAGAAAGGCCCAAAACAACTCGCATTGAGGCGTTCTTGGTGTCATTGGAAAGGTCTTGAATCGTAAATATCGAAAATGGCCTCGCATTGGCCATTCAGACATCTGTAGCCCAAGTTATGGGCAAAAGAAGGGCCGGGAGTCAAACTGGCAGTTTGACTCCCGACCACTAAAAGTCGGGAATCGACCTCTTCCCGACGTCGCCTTG
>Ga0116227_10009571_pt1 | contig 17511 bp, 12 predicted proteins | sample S1TSphgellanicum_FD_89693 | JGI IMG/M metagenome (GOLD analysis project Ga0116227, IMG submission 89693) | Host-associated microbial communities from peat moss isolated from Minnesota, USA - S1T2_Fb - Sphagnum magellanicum MG | ecosystem: Host-associated > Plants > Peat moss > Unclassified... | reverse complement strand
TTCCAGTGCACACAATTCTAGTCTCACACTAGAATTTGCCACTTCTTTTTGCCCTTCCTACTTTGCGGCACAAGAGGTTAGTGTGGCACCTAGAGTTTTTGCCATTAGGTAGGTAATTCAGATTGATGGACTTGCATTTGGTTCAAGTCCTATTACTAGGGCTAGAGGAATTTGAATAGTCATGCCATAATTTTTTTGTCCTCTCAACACGAAAGAAGAACGCACTATGTTGGTGAAGGGGGGGAGACTACTACACCACAAGTTGTTAGGGCATCAAATTCTCGTGTCCCAAGAGTACATATACATCAGGAAAACACATAATTTTCCATTGATCAGCTTATGGAGTGCCAACTTCAAATGCGTGAAGTGGCGCAAAAGCTTGTGAGTACACTGTTGTTTAGTTTTCAAGATTTGAAGCTAAGCACCAAGGACATAATTGTAGTATTAAAGGATACCATGAACACTACATTAGGTCCCCTATCAATCCTTGATCCACATGCTATAGGGGTCCCATCCAACACTTTGGAAAGACATTCAATTAGCTCACTGTTAAAGATGGTGTTCGTAATCTGGTCATTAAATCTAGCATGGCTAAATTAGTGGGCTTTCCTACTTCTGATTTTACATTCACATATTAAAAGGGAGCTAAGAACACTTCATTTGTGGATTTGTTACTCAACAAAGGCGTTGTGGATAACCATTCTTTTCACAAAATCTCTCATTCATTTTTGAAGGTGGTGTCTAGTGAGAGAATTTCCATTGTTGCTAGAATTGCCATTGTCAACAATACTGAGTCAGCAATCTAGGTGGGAGGACATACACCCAAAGTGTTACTTCTTGATACAAGTGCCCAACCAATGATCTTGGAGTTCAATTCACCAAGAAGATGGGCATGCTTGATTCCAAACTATAAAAAACTATGTGGCAAATTCACATCGCTAGTGGGAACGTAGAGGAGGTACTTAAGGAAAGTTTGGATTTGATTACATTTAACTTCAATAAAGGTAAAGATTAGAAACTTTGCTTATAGGTCAGATGTTTAGTCACCAATGCCACTAGTTATGATGTGCTCATTGGGCAAGAGGCCCTGTTTCCACTAGGTTTCATAATCAACAATTGGTTCGAGCATGTGTATTACCGAGTGGATTGGGAGATTAATGGCCACCACCTGGGATACATACCCCTTGATTTACATGGGAACCATAGTCCTATGGCTCACCATTGTATGCTCAAGGAAGCACACACTATTTCCTACATTCAACAAGCTAGCCACGAGTGGATAGAAGGAAATGAAAAGGAGATAGCTTACGCCCAAGCTAATGAAAGCTTGAAGGTGGTTCTTACTAACATTCAACATGGACCAAAGGTTTTATAGAGGTTCAAAGCAGCCCACGAGCGTTTGGTCAAAGTTCTATCTAGTTTTGAGAACATGGAGAGCCATGGCGAACCATTAAGTTAGTATTTTGTTAGCTAATCATTTGGACACCGCCTAAGGAGGGGATTACATTATTAGAACTTTTTGGTGGTATTGGTACAGGTCTCCAAGCCCTACTATAGTCAAGGATGGTCGTTTAGAGGTATTTTTATATAGACATTGATCCTATTATAAGGCAAGTGGCAGCATTGAGAATGATGGAGCCCACAACTAGATTTTCACAACAGTTTGCAACCACCACATGGAAGGCCAATTTCACTTTCTTGCCCTCTAACATACAACTAATTTAGAATAAGCACATGGAATTACTTGGCCCCGTGGAGCTCATCATTTCAGGTTGGGAGTGTCAAGGATTTTCAGCGGTTGGATTTGGAGAAGGATTGAATGACACAAGATCCGGTCTCTTCACAGACATGGTACAATTAATCACCTGGGCTCAATCCATTTCTCCTATGCTTGGTTACATAATTGAGAACACCCCTTTTCAGCTTGACCAGAGGGAGAAAGTCCAAGAGCACTACACGCTGGTTAAACATTACCTTAGAAAACCATTCTTACTCGATGCAGCATAATGCAGTTCCTATGCGCACTGGTTATGCAACTGGTGGACCAACCTTGCACCACTTTTAGTTCTGTAGTTGGATCTAAGATACACCATTAAAGACCCCAACCTGTAGGTTTTTCACATATTGGATGATTAAAGCTCCTACCAACTAGTTACAAGGCAAGAAAAACCTCAGTTTCTTGTGAACACAATAAGAAAATTGAAAGGTGCTTGGCCCACCTTTGTTTCTTTCCCAAGAGCACACGCCTTTTAAGGAGATGGACCAGGCCTAGTTTATCGTCATGCCTCAGCCACTTGAGATGAACCAAGCCTAAAAGAAAAAAAAAGGGCTATGGGGTTCCCAATTGGCACTACTAGTCACACCAAGGTGAATAGATTGGAGTGTAATGCTCTATTGGGGAGAGGCATGGACTTGAACTCCTTTAAATGGTTGTTGGTAACCTGTGTATTTTTTCAAATGTACGCAACATCATCACTTATTCAATCAACTTATAGTTCTAGTGATGCGACCACATGGCACCCCGACCAATACACTTGCCTATCTTCAACACTTTACACTTCGCTCTTAGTGTTGGGGAGGAGGAGGTACCATGTAAATTGACTCAAATTTTTTTTGATACACCTGGAGGTACATCAGGTTTTAGAGAAACAATTACAACCTTTTGTGAATCTACGTAGTTGGATAGTGGAGAACTTAATACACCAAGTTCTTCAAACACACTTTCCAACTACATTCCATGTGTTTCCAACTACCTTTTCGTTATGGGGAACCATTTCACCAAGAAGGAGAGAAACCAGGTCATAAACTTGCTAATTAAGTATGAAAATGTGTTCGCATTCTCAATGAAAGACTTAGGTAGGTGTGAGACCATGCAATTCTCTATAGATTTTATAGATGAAACATTCATCTATTGAAGGAGGCATAGGTTGAGCAAGCATTAGTGGGAACTAATAGATGAAGGATGCAAAAAGCTCCATGAGGTTGGTCTCATTCAACCATCAAGTTTTGATTTCGTAGCCGTTATAGTAATGTAAGTAAAGAAGGATTCAACTAGATTATGGACTGAAAAAATGATGTGTGGGGATTATAAGCCTTTGAACTTGGTTACACCTTAGGACAAGTACCCCATTCCCATCCCTGAAGAATTGTTTGATAGCATTAGAGGTTCAAACATCTTCATAATTGTGGATCTGAGGCAAGGCTTCAACCAGATTACGCTCATTGCAAAGGATCGTAAGAAAACAACATTCCATGGAAGCAACAAGTTGTGGGAATAGCTTGCAATGCTTTTTGGATTAAAGAATGCACTTCTCTTCTTTTAGCGAGTCATGGACCAAGTTTTTGAAGGGGCAAATTTCCTGAAATGCTACATAGATGATATCCTAGTGCATAGCAAGGGACTCCTGCAACACTTGGCTCATCTTGAACAGTTATTCAAGAGGTTCCACAAAGTCAATATGAAGATCCGTCCTAAAAACTCTGAGTTTGTTGTCACTTCAGTAGTCTACCTTGGACACAGAATTTTGCCAAATGGTATTATGGTTCATTGGGCCAAAGTAGTAGCCATTTTGGAGATGCCCAATCCTATTGATGTTCACATTTTGAAGAGTTTCATCGGATTATGTAATTATTATAGGATTTATGTCCAAGATTTCAATACTATTGTTCATTTTCTTTTTGCATTGTTAAAAAATGATGTTGCTTGGACATAAAGTGAAAAGGCTTCGGAAGCTTTCAACACACTCAAGGAAAAGTTTTCAGAGTTCCTCATTCTGAGAAGACTTGATTTCAACAAGGTCTTCATTCTACACACTAACTGGAGTGCTCTTGGTATTGTTGCTATTTTTGGCCAATTTGATGAGGAAGGCAAGGAATATGTTATCGCCTATGCATCCCAAAGCAAGAACAAGGCTGAGAGCAATTACCTTTCATACGAGGGGGAGTGTCTTGTTGTTGTATGGGTCATCATACATTTCAGGCCCTATATTTATGGCACCGAGTTCATTTTGTATACCGACTACCAGCTTAACAAGTGGTTGGTGACAAACGATAAGCTTCTTAATAAGTTAGCTTGTTGGGCGCTTATACTTCAGGATTATGAGTTCAAAGTTATTCACCGACCTGGTATTACACATCAGAACGTGGATACCATGTTGTGGAGACCCCTCATTACCTCTGAAGATTTTTTAGAAGCCAGGCAAGACTTCGACAAGATGCCAACAGTACATGTATTTATGCATCTAGTTATCTTGCACTACTGCAATGTAACTTGGTTTAACATCCCATAGTGGATATATGGGAGGACTTGGACACTCTAAGGTTTTTTTAGCACGGGGAATACCCTCCCCAAGTTACATCAAGTCATCGGGATTGTATACAACAATGATCCAAATGCTACTTATGGAGGGATAATCACCTTGTCTGATGCTTACCACAAGGCGATTGGGTGGTTCCTCCACCACATGAATAGCGTGGTCTTATTTAGAAAGTACATGTGGAACTTGGACACTTCAAAGTTAAGTGTATTTATAGCCTTCTCACTCATTACCATTGGAGAGGTATGTATGCTCAAGTATGAGACATCATTGGTAGGTGTGAATAATGTGATAAAGTGAAAACTTCCTTCTCCTCTTAGTAGCTCACACTTTCTCCACTCCCTATTTAGGGCATATTCTATCATTGGTCATGTGATTTAGGTGGAGAGTTACCACAGACCTCTAGGGGTAATGTTTACATCATGATTATGATTGAACATTTTTCAAAGTGGGTCGAGCTTGTTGCGTTGGCAAACAAGTCATCACATAACATTAGTCAAGTTTTTTTACAACAGGTCCTAGGTAGGTTTGGGGCTCATGCTGAGTGCCTTATTAATCAAGGATTAGAATTTAGAGGAGAATTCCAATACCTACTTGACCATGCTCTCATTGACCATTGCCGAACTTCAAGGGATCATCCCCAAGTTGATGGCCTCAAAGGGAGGATAGTTCAGACATGCAAAAAGGGACTTTGGAATATTTGCTTCACTAGGAACAAAGAAGATTGGGACCTGGCCTTACCGCACATCACCATGGGTTATAGGATGTCCAAACACACCTCTTTGTCTCATTTCTTTCCTTACTTTCTACTTTTTGGGAAACATCCCATTCCACCCTTTTCCATTGTTGTTCAAATGGACTAGGTTGTGGACTCGAACTCCCCAACCACTTGGGCTAGGGTCATCGTAAAGAAGGCTATTTTATTCAGGAAGGTTATGTCCATGGCCATGGAGAACTTGTCCATTGCACATCATCGAGACACCTTATAGTATGCACACACACGAGGTGATAGTTACAAACCAAAGGTGAAACAATTTGATGTTGGTGATTTTGTGTGTCTCCAGTGGCAACCTAATGATGTTCCAGACACTTATTTCAATCGCACTATTTTGAAGATTAAGGTGATCAAGCCTTCAAGTGTGTTAGAGTTGCAAGGAGCTAACGGATGCACAATTTGGGATCATTCCAAAAATTGTGCGCTTTGCCACCTATTGAACTTAGATCCTACCATCATCATGTCGACTTGGATTCCTCCACTTGATTATCCATGTCAAATATGTCAAAGGACAGATGATGCTGATCAAATGTTGCTTTGTGATAATTGTAATGGTGGATACCATTTATTTTGCCTCAAGTCGAAGTTCATTCCAGTTCCCGCCAACATTTGGTATTGTTCATCATGTTTTTTTGTAGCACCTTGATTTCTACTCAGACCATGCCACCCTTTTCCTAGCTTAGGTCTGGGGGGGGATACATGAGAATTTCATCTCAGCTTCTTCTTGTGCATCATATGCATATGTGCATGCATCTCTTTTTGGTTGATTAGTTTTTACCTTTGATCGGTTTTTAGTCTTTTTGTTTAGTAGAGTTTATTATGGATTTACACCTTTATGACACCGTATGTCACAACATTACACGTCACGACAACATTTGGTTTTGCATGGTATTTTATAGGTATTTTAAATTTGTCCAAAACAACACACCTTCCTTCCACCACATGAAAATACAATGTTACACACACCACTTTGAACAAAAAATTAGGCCATGGATAGGTAACACTTATGTGTGTCTTTTGAGATGTGTATTGGCCCCAATAGAATCAACAACCCATTAAAATGCTTATAACTTGATTGAATTGAAAAAAATTATCCACTTTTCAAAATACTTTTTTTGTTTGTTTTGACATTGTTTCATTTCTTGATTTGTTCAAAATGATTTGTACTAATGCCCTATAAAGTTTTCAAGTAAATTTGTTAATGAACAAGTGGCATAATGCCCAATTTGTTGGCTTTTACGTAATATTTGCCTTATTCCTTGACAAAATATTGTGAAATACTTGTTGGAAATAAAAATAGGCACCACATGTCTAAGGTTTTGAATTGTGCACGTAGTTTTCCCCCAATTGAAGAATATAAGGTCCAAGTTATATGAATTCAGTAAGGTGATTTCTTTCTCAATTATGGCCTTCATTTTGCAACTAATCCATGGGCATTCTAGAATATAAAAACCATTGAAATACTTGATAGTTTTTGTGCCACCTTAAAGAACTAGCAACCTAACATAAGTAGGCTTTAAGTGGTTATAAGAACAACCCTTCGGCTTGAATATTGTCTAAAAACATTGATGGTTACATGTGAGCACAAAACACAATCTTTAGGCACTTGCTATACTTGCAAGCATAATGCCTACTTTCTAAGCATTCAATGTAACTTGTAAGCACTATGGATATTCTCTAAACATTCAATTTAACCTCCAAGCACAATTAGTTAAGTGATGTCCATGCATTCTTAATATTTTTTTAACATTATGAAAATTCTTTAAACTCAATTTAACTTCCAAGCACAATTGAATGTTGTCTAAGCATTACGTATGAATAGCCTTTTGTTCCTTTGCTCATCAATGATCATCAAGGACATAATCAAAAGTTGGCAATCTACTTCACAATCCTAAAAAAGTTTTTCATTTTGCATGGCAAGTTTAACCTTATCATCCAACAACTATTTTTTCATTCCAACTTTCTTTCCAAAGTAGGTTGCTTTTGAAAAATAATGTCAAGTTCAACTATCATTTGTTTTAAACAATCGTTTTGATCTTAAAACATGCATTTGCAATAAATGCATCTTCTACCACTTGGTGCTAAATTTGTATTTGCATTATTCATCAATTACGACATGGTTATGCATGGTAGGACCCATAGTACAAATGTCAATTTGAATAAACAACTTGCAAATTTAATTACATCCCATTTAAACATCTATGGTAACATCTACTATAGGACCCTAAAATCCATATTTCCTTTCCCCCATATAAAAATCTACAACATCCATGCATAGCGCCAATTAAATCAAAATTTTCTTCTCTTGAAGTTTATAAATCCCATGGTACATCACCTTGAGATTTTGATTTGCACTGTTTAACCATAGATATAACCCACAAAAAAAGGTAATAATATTCGAAAAATCACCTTCAATTACAACATAGTTATATCAAGATTCACATTTGTGAACCAAGTTGAATTTGCACATCTTGTAAATTCAATTATGCCCCACATGACAAACAATAACAATGTCCATTGTAGAAACCTAAATGACGCGCTCCCAAGTCCTTAGTTAGTCCCAAGTCGGTACTATGTTACTCAAGTTGCGGAATTGGGGAGGACTCGCGGCACGCTCCCAACTCTCAACACTAAAAGGGGTAGAGGGGCGTGCTGAAGCTCCGGGATTGGACTAGGAAGAGGGACAAGCTATTCATTCATTCGAACTTGCATCAAAACCAACCAACAAGTTGGTTAGTTCGCATTTTGAAGCACCCTTGGTGCTTAGACAAGCCATGGGCAACCCTGTACTCACTTGACTTACCACAGCCTAGATTCGGGGGAAGCCACCACCTTCTCCCATATAGTATTTTCTGTGTCTCACCATCGCACTTGCATCTGAATGGCATTTTTTCTTGGGACTCCCAAAGTGGAGTCCCGAAATTGTCCCGGTTTGGACTCCCGAGACTTTGGGCGTTCATAACTTCTTGCTCCAATCTCGGCTTGGGACGAGGTCTAAAACAAACTTGTAGCCTTCCTTGAAAGCTTTCCAACGGTGTGTTGCACTCCACCTGCACACACCGGAATTGGGTCGATTCTCGACTTTTAGTGGTTGGGAGTCAAATTGCTAGTTTGATTCCCGGCCCTTCTTTCGACCATAACTTGTGCTACAAATGTCCAAATGGTTCATGCAAGGCCATTTTGGACATTTACATTTCAAGACCTTTCCAATGGTATAAAGAACACTTCAATGCAAGGTGTTTTGACCCCTACAATTGCGTTCTGAATTTTCAGGAGTCTCGGAGGACTCCCAAGTTCCATTTTTCGGGAATGTGAGTGGCGACCTCACATTTCCCTCAAAGTGGGGTTGCGACACTAAAACCCATATTTCCTTTTAAACCCATTAAAGAATCTATATCAACATCCATTCTAGAGCATTCATTAATGCCAAATTTCCTTTTTATAATGTTTATAAAACCCTTGGTTCATCACCTTGTGAGATTTTAATTTGTAGCTTTTAGGGACAAATACAACCCACATAAGAAAATGATAATATCTAATGGAAAATCACCTTAAATGACAACATCATTATGGCAAAGCCTGCAATGGCAGTGCCAATTTCAATATAAACAAATATTGCATGTATCTATGCACCCCATTCAAAAATCTCAAATAGAAGCCATTGTAAAACCATAGAACTTAAATTTCCTTCTCCCCATTCAAGAGATCTACATCGACATACATTGCAGAACCTTAATTAACTTTTATAAAGTTTTTAGATCCTTTGGCACATCATTGTGATGTTTTAATATGTAACTAATGTAGCCATGGGTTAGGTTCAACAATAAATAATTATTAAAACCTTGAACATTTTTTTTGAAAATAAAATGTTGAAGTGTTGAAAAATTTGATAAAAACACATTGGAAATGACGAAAAATGATAAATGCACCTTGAAAGTGAAAAAAATCTAAAATTTTGTAGAAGTTGGTAAAAGAAGTCATGTTCCTTGTTAATCATTAAAAAAAGTCACAATACTAATGAGTATCCCCACACAAATTCAGTCATAATTCATCTAATTGGTGATTTTTTCCCCAAGAGCATTAAAAGTGTAATCAGTAGGCAAAAAATAGGTGAGGGGATGAGAGTGTGAGCATTGAAACATAAATATTATTGGAAGGCAATTGAATGCTCAAACGAATTTCATTAAAAAATTTCATTTTCATTAACGAAAATTTTAGTAATAATTTTCTTAAAATGCATTCTTTGAAAATAATTAATTATTCGTTTTCAATGCGTCGAACCTAACCCAAGGTTACGGTATTAGGGGCAAATACAATGTGCACAAAAGAAAATAACATAATTTTGTGGTAAATCACAAATTACATTCAATTTGTTGAAAGTTACAAGTCTTTTGAATTATCACCTTCAATTTCTATTCATATGTAGCTATGGACCATCGTGCTTCCTTTGTAATATTTTTTTGGTCCTCCATGAGTCAAACCTTAACCTTTAATTAGTTTCTTTGAAAGTTTATTCTTCTCATCCTTCACATTAGTTACCTTTGCAATGACAAGCTATTCTAAATCACATGATAGGGCATGCAAGTCTACCACCCTTTTTGTTTTAGATGGGGAGATCTCATATGGACACATATTATGAACCATTCTGCTTAGAACTTTGTTAATTTCGAAAGGTCAAGGGCTTGCTCTCAAATTGTCATGTAGGTCCACCTTTCTCCATTTCCAGTTAGTCAAATCCATGCTTCCATTTTTGAGTTTTCCCACATTTATTTTGTGCACCTTTTCTTTGGTTGTTAATATTCTAACCTTTGCCCAATTAATTTTAATTAAAATGGTTTACATTCTTGTGCAATGTAAATTCTTTAACCATCCATAACATGAAGTCATTGTTGGGTTGCACCATAGATTTGCCAATTCAACTTCTTCAACTCCTTGGTATCAAACATGAAGGAGAGTGTTGGTAACTTTGAAACTAGGCTTCAAACCAAACCTTAAATCATTTTCTGTGACATGTTTGTGGTGAGGTTCATTTTTGGATTGAAACCTTTGTTATTCAAATGCTTCATTGTTGAAAAATATTTTTATGTCTATTGCCAATAATTCACCTTTTCCCAAGGCAAAAAATCAACATTGTCCTTTCTCTTCTTTTCTTTCACCATTTAGAACAGTTAGTCAAGCAAAAGAAACATAAGAAGAAAAACATGTACACTAATGCTTAAAACTTAGCTTTAACCTAAACCTACTTGTCCATCATGCATAAATAATGAAATGCAAAACAAAGCATAACATTTGATTCCCACAATGCAATAACCCTATACTACAAATATGATTAGAAATGAACTTAAGAATTGTTGCAATGGCCAAGAACTTCCTTACCTTTGCAAGTGAAAGAACAAGAAGAAAATGAAAGTAACATATCTAAGCTTCAAAAAACACCTTGTAACAAAATGAAATGAAATGCATTGCAAGAAAATGTCTTACTTGGCACATATGTTTGAAAAAGGAAGATTTTTTCCTATGTGAAAACATGGTTAAGTGATTAAAAAATGACATTTGAAAGTCCAAATTTTGCATTGTTAAAATTATCATAGTGTGACATTTAACAAACTATGTTGTTTAATGTGCATTCCCATATAGCTATGTTTAAAATATTGGTAAATTGCCCTATAGATATATGTAAACATGTGATTGGTCAAAAATTCATGTGAAAGCTTGGAATTTTGAATGCAAAATGAACTTTCAATGAGTAAAATGAGGCAATTTTTTGAAAATTAATTTTAAAAATCTAAATTTTTTGTATTCGAAAAGTTTCAATGTATTTTATTTTTACAAATCTCATTTAATGTGGACTATTTTTTAATTTCAATTTTGACACTACCATGTCATGTTTTTGGAATCCACATGTAAATTTAATGTGTGACAAAGACAATATTGTTATTTCAAAAGTCCATTATGAATCCATTTTTTTCTTAGAATTCATGCATGTTTTTAAAATATAATTTTCATTAAAGTCTTTTGCAATCATTAAAAAATGGACAATATATGACACCACATTTGAAGTTCATCTATAATCTTAAAAATTTATGATTATGGCATCCAAATTGTCCACCTATTTGTGCTTTCATCATGTTCATGAATTCCATGTTTGTGAAGGAGGATTAACACAATTGCACATATGGTGGATGTATGAAAGAAGACAACAATGAAGGGAAAAATTGATTAACAAGGAGCCTCAAGCTTGTTGAGTGTCTGTAGGAAGAAAATGACCTTATACATGGTGTGTGTGTGAAACAAGAAGATGAAGGTGAAGGAGGATGCCCATACTTAAATACCAAGGTTTTAGCAATGGAAGCAACTTTTGTGTGTCTAGAGGAAGATGATGATTATAGTTGGCATGCACATGAAGATGCATTAGATTACACATGGTTGTTGGTAGGAGTTCAAAATCTTGTGTGGATTTTAAAAAGTACCTTGTTTCCAAAGTCAACCTTGTCAAACGGGTGAATGCAAGGTATGGTGGGTCACTTTTGGAATCCTAATAACAATTTCTACAACATGCTTTGTGTTTAAATGCTTATGGTGAATAATAAATACATTAAATGATAAATCATTTTAAATTAACAATTTGATTATGGAGACATTTGCATAATTATTTTTTGAAAATAATGCATTCATTATTAATAGTGGACTTTTGAAGTAAAAAATACATATTGATAAATTCACTAGATTGTTAAAAAATTTAAGAATTCATATTGAATTATATTCTAAATTTTTTATAATGACTAAGCATGGGTTGAAAAATGAAACCGTAAACTTAAATGTCAAATCTTTTTTTGTGAAATCTTAAGCAAATGGTAGTTATCAAATTTTGAAGTGTCAAAATTGAACCTTGTTATCAAATGTTTTTAAAAATGAATTTATTTTTCATTTGTCAAACTTTTTATGGCCAATGGGTACATAAGGGTGAATGCACATTAAGGTGGCCCACTTTTTGTGTCATGGTGCCCATTTTTGCAAAGTGCCCTTTCTTTGGACACTTATAACAAACCATAAATCTTATCAAATTGAAGATTTGAAATTGATTATACATTAACAACTTGATTATGAAATATATATGTAATTATTTTTCAATAAAAGTACACCAAATTTTCACAATGGACTTTTGAAATACAAAAATATGGACAGGTCAATAGACTAGAATGGTAAAGAATAAAAAGGTTCATATTGAATTCCATTCCAAAATATTTATAGGGGTTCAATATATGGTGTAACATCCAATAATAAACTTTTATGTGAAAGTCTTCCCTCAAAAATTATAATTGAATTTTAATTAGGGACTTTGGATGGTCAAGATTGAACCATATTTTCATAAGTTCCTAACATAATTGTTTTTTTATATTAAATTTCAAATTTTTTTCTAGAGGTGTATATATTTGTAATATGTAGGGGCTTCTATTAATATGGACTTTATTTCTTTTGATACATGGACTTTATTACCATTGAACCCAAGGTACCAAATTTTTAAAACAATTTAACACTGTAGAATGGACTTTTGTAATTTTTTGTTTTTTCAAAAAATGAGCCACCTTAAAATGCAAACGCCCATAATTGAAATATCTAAATGGGCTTTTATTTTTATGTACTTTAGGGTGTAAGTAAAATTAGGTGGTACCATTATGAACATCACATCTTCATTTTTTAGGACCCATCAAACCTTGGAAAAATATAGGAAACACATATAAAGATTAGGTTGTATAGATTTTGAGATTTTAACAATGCCAAAAATACTCTGAATTTTGATGTTCCTATTCATTACATTCACACAAAGTTTTAGGAATGTCATAATCATTATTTTCCTTGAACTTTTTTGTTAGGAACATTTTTCAAACAAGGTTTGGAGTTTTTTTTATGGATATGACTTTCTAAGGTACTTTAAATGGTATTCTATTTGATATTCTTATTGGGTAATTATTTGAGTAGGTATAATTTAGTTATGAATTTTCAAAGTTTAGGAACTTGATTCTTGAAGGGGCCACATCAATAAAGGATACAAATTTGTAACGATTTCCACCTTTTTAAATTGTAATGAAGCCTTCAAGCCATATATTTTGGCATGCAATAAATAAACATGAGAAAAAAACTTATAATTATGAAAAAAATTAAAGAAAAGGGCCTAGGAATATTATTTGGCCAATTTTTGTTTCTTGACCATTCCTTCAAGTTGTTCCTAGTGGATCCACCCAATTGTACTTGTACACCCTTTATGGGTTATTTTTAAAAGATTTGCAAGGTGATTTCAACATAACACCAGCTAACGACAACATTTTTCAATATGGGTTTTGATCTAGTTTTAAAAAATTTCATAAGTGACTGAAACTTTAATAATCAAAGAATACATTAATGAAATCTTAGAATTTTAAACTGTATCCATATGGATAATTTATAAAAACTTTCTTGTAACTCTTGTGAGTGTTGTATTTGCTTAAAATGAACCACTAAATAATACATACACCCAAACTTTTGATCCATTTGGTTTAGCCAATTGGAACATGCCACATCATTTTATTTTTCTTCAAAATGAGTCCTTGTTCAAGAGTTAGCCAAACATGTAGTTTTGGCTCCCATTAGCCTAGTTGAAACCTTTCACATCTCCAACTTTATATCCTAAAAGTCATTTTCACCTTTCATTGCATTTTAACATTTTTTTTCTAGTAAAGTGCAAAAAACATTGATTTTTTTTTCATGGTTTAAATGATTCATTTCATTTAATGCCCACAAATCCTTGGTCATGACATCCTTCAAAGGCCCACCTTGAAGTTCATTATTTCCATTGCCCTAATAATGCACATTACCAACATTTAGGATTAGACATTTGTAGTTCAAGTAAGTTCAAACCCTACAAGCGAGCTAAAATGTGACCTTAAATCCTTTATTGACCATATTTATAAGCACTACAAGTGTTGGAGAAGAGTTCAACTCTTTTTTTCATCTCCATTCAAATTCTCTTGGGTGTTTACAAGCAACTTTTACTGATTTGTGAAAAATAAAAAAACAAATGCAACAACTTGGCTTTGACTTCTTATTTTCAAAACATTTCAATGATGTTCATTATGGTCATGTGGCTAGAGGTGATCTATGTTTTGGATTCAAACCCTTGTTGTTCAACTCTCTAACAAATGCAAAGAACTCCTTTGTTTACTTTTTCCAACGATTGCACTTCTCCCACTACCTATAGGTCAATTGCCATTTTCTTTGACTACATTTACTTAAAACACACATGATTGCATTACAATGCAAACTATGAAACTTATAACACCCAAGGGAAAAGACCCCACTAGATGAAATCTAAAAAAACACGCACAAATTTGAACAACACCTACAAGAGTGCACACCCAGACTTCAACCACATAAACACATAATTCAAAACTAATCCCTTGCTCAATTAACCCTGGTGTCCACAAAAACTTTGGATTAATTTTGAATTTTTGAGGTAAATACATTGAATTATGTGATCCAGCGATTCACAAGTTGCCATGTGGCCCTTGTTACAATTAAATTTTTTTTACCAAGGACTGTGAAAAACTGAGTCCTCAGGGCAGCTACCTCATTATAGCTAGTTTGGATCCTTCATTGATGAATGACAAACTAAATAAAATGAAAAATTGTATTTTAATAATTAATTATAAAATCTTATTATATATTTACAACTTGTATATATTACATAGAATTGGGGTAAGGTCTGACATACATGTCATAATTTGTGACATGTTATCTTATTCCTTTTCCCTAAACACTATTTTCTTAGGGAAAAAAATTGGGATGGGGGAGGGTTGACAATTTGGCCAATAGCCATAGGATCTCAATATTCAAGTAACTAAACAATGGGATTGGAATAAAATGGTTGGCACATCCCCACATTGTTGATTGGCATCTTGTTTCAAACACTCTTCCCATATCCTTTATGCTCTAGATTTTGGTTGTATATGTCACTTGTGCACCACTTATACATGTGTCAATTGAACTCATTTGCATTAGATTATGACCTATTTATGAGGAGTTGGTACTTTTCAACTACTTGAAAATTAACCTTAAGTTAGATGATCAAGTATAAATCAAATAGTGAAAATCACAAGTAGAGTATTCCATGAAGAGATGTTTAGCTACAAACATGGTGAATTACCAAGGAGAAATGACACTTGTAAGTTAGTGGTTAATTGTTTAGTTTTGATTGGTGTGGACAAGTATAATTGTTTTGGGTATGTAATTTGCTTAGGAAAATATAACCTGCATTTTGTTGTATTTGTAAGAAAAGGGATGAATGTATTTGTAGGATGTGGCTTATAATGGTTGTTTCCAATTGAGCTAGGTAAGTCCACCCTAGAGTCCTTATGAATGAGAATTGTTTCAAAAATGAGTTTTGTGTCAAGGTTACTTGGTGGTTATATTAGTGTTACTTTTGTTTATTTAGAAATAAGTAAATGTTTTCTTCAGAATACTTGTAATAACAAGGGTTTCAAGGTTATTGAGTCTTGGGTGACAAGAGCTTTGCCTTAAGATCCTTGTTTAGTTTTTTGAGTTGTGGTAGATGGAATTTGCATGTAACTTGACCAACCTCTCAGGGTAAAATTTTGTATAATTATAGCACTGAGGTTCTTTAAAGCTATCAACTTGCGCACCTTGGTATGTAGAGTGGCCATACTTTGTTTTGTGGGCTAGGTAGGATTGCGATATGATAATGATTTACGCTCGGCGACATGTTGTTGAACTTGGAGTGAAGTTCGTAATTTGAATATCCTTAATTTTTGAAGACCATGTTGGATACTACCTTGGTTTTGGCCTTTTCGAAACTAGGACCGCATTTTTGTTAGAATTCTGCAACTGACAATTTGACTACTTTGGTCGAGAAGGTTAGCAGGTCAACTTCAGTGATGACAAAATTGTCTGTATACTTTTTCATGTAGCACTTAAACATTTGCCTGAAAAGGGCTTTTGTGCATTTTAATATTCGATGGACTTAACCTTAGATCATAAGTGTCCACACAAACAAATGTAATGCACACTTAGTGTGTTTCACTTTCATATGAAATCATAACACCTATGCAGTTGATTGGCAAAAAATACTTTAGTCCTATTGTGTTTGCCCGTAAAACCAACCACAAGCCAAAGGCCCATTTATTAATAGCATCATTATTTTACATGATATATCTTATGGCTAGGCGCAAAATGATCAATCATCTACGATAATTGATGGCGTTAGCAGTCGAAAAAGGGTACTTAAGGTACATTTAGTTTTTTGATGTCATTAATATTTTAAATTAAAAAAAGAGGCAAATACACCATGATAAATAGTTGTTGGAAGGGAAAAACACTAAAAAAAATTGGCTTTTAGTTTTAAAAAGAAGTTTGCCAAGAAAAATTCATCAAGGCGTATTATCGTTTTTCATCAAGGAGGTGGATCAAAGCAATTGCATCGAAGAATTGATCTTAAATGGAGCACTTCATCTATGGGCGTTGTAGAAAGAATCGAATAAGATCCAAATTGTTCTTCTTGGATTGCTTTAGTATGATGGATTGAAGGGGTGCTATGCTCTAGAAAGCACTTTGCACTTTCCAAAACAAATAGTTAAAGAAAAGAAAATGCTTGGCCTTTTCTTGGTCGAAGAGAAATTTTTTTTTTTTTTTTTGGCCTCCTATTTTCATTTTTTTCCTTGCCTGATAAAACTCAAAAAAAAAAATACGTTTTTTTTCCTACCTTTTATTCTCCGAAGGCAAAAAAAAGGTTGCCACTTTAGGCCCTTTTGGTAGCTTTTTTTACTTTCCCCAGGATAACTTTAGCTGGGGCAAAACCTGCTTTCTTTGGTTTGCAAAGCAAAGACTTCAAAGAAGATAATATGTTCTCTCAAAGTGAAAACTAAAGATGGAAATCGTATAGCATTTTCTAGGCGCAGAAAATTGAACGTAAAATGCTTTCTTGGTTTTAAAAGAAAAACGATTTTTTTGTTGTGCATAAATTTTTTAAATATATATCTTTTTTGAACCCAAACATAGCAAATAAAGACCAAAGGTTGAAGCAAGCAAAGTAGATTATGCGCCTTTTATTTATATATTAGCTAGTGATCAATTGGAAGTTGGCAAGATGGTGATCAATTGTGATTGGTCTAAACCTTCAACCTCATCCAACCACCATCAATCTTCCCATAATTTGATAGCCCATAAAGACCTTCAGTTCCAATACCACTTTGTTTACACAATAGATGAAAGCCAAGGGTCCCTTAAGGTGGGAGAGCCTGTGTAAAGTACCTAGGTTGCTCTTTGGCTACGGGGGAGATTACGTGTTAGGTGAAAATCAAAATATATTTGATTCATATTATCAAATGGTAGGAAATTGCATATCATTAGCTAATATACCTATAGGTACAT
>Ga0116227_10009570_pt1 | contig 17511 bp, 17 predicted proteins | sample S1TSphgellanicum_FD_89693 | JGI IMG/M metagenome (GOLD analysis project Ga0116227, IMG submission 89693) | Host-associated microbial communities from peat moss isolated from Minnesota, USA - S1T2_Fb - Sphagnum magellanicum MG | ecosystem: Host-associated > Plants > Peat moss > Unclassified... | reverse complement strand
TGCAGTTGCAAGATATGGATTATTTACTTTGGGTACAAATCATTGTTTGTTTTTTCAATCTTCTGTTGGAGCATCAGTAGTGAGCATCCCAAGAGGTATTTAACAATAAATGGTGACAATCTTATAAGAACTTGTCAATTGCAAAAAAATAAAATCATTTTATAGTTTGGCTACGTCCAGCAGTCAGGAATAGACATGGAGTGAAACTGACCCAAAATATCTCTTTTTTGGTGATTAAAAAAAAAACAGGGAATCTTACAACAAAATAGTCTCTAAAAAAATTGTAGCAACATGAAGTTTCACACTGAAAGAGATAGTATTACAAATACTTGGTTGAAATTGCAATGGGTAGGCACTGGGACGAAAGGTTTAGATAAGTGTTGAGTGTGTAAGTGTCAATAGTTGTATATACGGCATGTAAATCTCATGTAAGTGTAAATCATTTACATTTACATTTCTGGATTTTCTTATATTTTTATTTTTATTCTTATTATGTATGTATATTGTTTTACACTTTCACAAGGTCAGTGTAAATATTTCTCAAATACATTTACATGGCCTTGTGAAAATATTTTGGGAAGTGTAAGTGTACATATTATATATGTTTAATGACCATACCTTCTTGCAAATTCATATTAGTTAGTTGTGAGTGCATCCTGAAGCTCAATTTTTGTTTTTGTGCAATGGACCACCTTGATTGACCCTTCACAAAAAAATCATGATACTTTCATATTCCCCAAACATTAACATTTTCTACCAATATGGTCCGACTATGAGGTTGCTATTCCATGGAATATTTTGAACACACATCTTGCTTTGCTTCATTGCTTGATTAGAACTTTTATTCCTAACTTTGTTCATCACCATTTTTGGCTTAAAATTTTACAAGAGCTTAGGTATTTATTGGGATTCATATTAATTAATTTAGTTGTGGTGCATCCCAAAGTATTTGAATGTTTTGATGGTTGTATTTTGACAATGGGCCATTTGGTTGGCCAAAAACATTATGAAATCCCCCCTCTTCAAATAGAAATCATATATATGTGTGTGTGTGTGTGTGTGTGTGTGTGAAAGCATATAAATGTATTTGTTTTACATTTACACCATTTTACATGGCCACCTAAAACTATACAATTTAATTTTTTTACACTTACAATCCTAAATCATTTAGGCGCACAATATTAGTTTTAGATGTTGGTCTAAATTTGGTCCTTCAGCTGCAAGTCAATAATAAAAATCATAATTAAAAATATTATTTAAAAAAATTAATTAAATTGTGTCCACCTTTTTTTGAATTTTGGTAAAATGATATTTAATAGTACCACACAAGGATGGGTTTGATGCTTGTTTATTGTTGATTGGACATGGTTGCATGCTGAAACATTCCTAATTTGATGGACACATTCTCCTTGTCCTTTGTCAAGAAAAGTAAAAGAGTTCCATGGGTATGGCATTCACCTTTTGTTGGAAGGAGGTTATTTAGGTGGATGGACAAACCAACAGACTTTAAGCATCCAAACTACTAAGCATTAAGTTTGGGTCCTTTAGTTCAATAACCTATCTAAGCATTTTCCCTTATGGACTTTACTCTTCTGTTTTTGTTCATCATTTTGCCCTTCAAGATTGGTGTTTTGTGTTTAATAAAATTTAGAAACGATTCTTCATTGTGCCTTCCATTACGACAACCTTCAGTTATATCTTAGTGATGTAGTTAGGCTTGGCTTTTGATATAACATAAACCCATGTTAGATATGTTTTTCGGGCACTACCATGTTGGTGCCTACAGGATACCCAACAGGGGTCATGAGAAAAATAACAATAATAATAATAATAAAATAAAAATAAATCAGCTGCGGTGCATTACTATTAGGGTAATGCCCTGTTCCTTGAGTGTTATCCTACTCAAGAAAAGATTCTCAACACTACACTAATAGATAATCAACCTCCAGAAAAAAAGAGGCAGGAAGTATCATAGCATAGGGAAATGCTTAAAAGTCAGGGCTACAAACAATCACTTTTAAGATACTTTTGCCTGAAATCTCTTTTATTAGTTTTATTTGGTTCTCTACCTAAAAATCCCAGGGCCCCAAGTTGTAACTTCCAATATAAATAATTACTATTGTGACCTGTGTGCCATTGGCCCAAGTGTTACCACGTCCCCAACGGATTTTTTCATTCAAAACCTGGTTTTTTGGAATTTATTTGAATTTTCAGCAGCAGAAATCACTTAAAAATCAATATCTCCCACATTCTGAATCCAAATCTTACCAAATAAATTTCATTAAATCCTGCTCATCAAGATCTTTCCAACAACACCAAAGGCCCATTCCAATTCCTTCGAAATTTTCAGCTTTGATTTAATTTAATTTCCAGTGAAGAAATCATTCAATATTTAAGAACTTTTGCACGGCAAGTCCAAACATAATGGAACCAAGCCCACGCACCCCTCCTTGTCAGGAGCTTTCCAAAGACATGATCTGAAGCATACCGTTCAGTGTGGATCTCATAACTATAAACAAAACAAAACAAAACAAACTACCTTCCTTCATAGATAGCAGTTCAGCATCATATGCAGTTTGTACAAGTTGCACACAGAAGTTGGGTGTTGTTAGACATGTTAGAATGATATTGTAAACATGGACAATTTTGAATCCTTTGATCTTGGTCTTACACTCGTTGCACAGACAGTCGTTGTGTGACAAATCTGATCCTGACTCCTTCACTGACCCCACACGGCCGTCCACCAGGTACATCAATCCATTTTTTAAATCAACACTTTTCACAACACAGCTATAACTGCATTCTTTCATAGCCTTTTCCTGGCCACAGTGAACCAGCACCCACCAGTGCACCATGAAGGATGAATGGTAAGTGGTCAAGAAATAGTTTTCTGTTGTGTTCCACTTCCCTAGCTAACCATAGTGGTTAACTTTTTTTTCTAACCTACCTATTAACAACCCACGAGCAGGTCGTTAGTAGGTTAGTGGTAAATAAAGACCTTACCTATGTATAAAGCATTTACTTATGTAATAACTACTTAACTATTTTCCTACCTATCTACCTATATATAAGACCTATTTCCTACAGAATTGGTTACCATCATGCAACCAAATATGAACTCCACAACTGAATAATAACAGGGATCCAGCGGATGGTGTACTGGTGGGTTCAAGTTCACTGTGGCCCTTCTGTGTATCTCCAGAACCTAAACCATCAGGCCGAAAATCAAGTGGCCTACTTACAAGAAAAGTCACCTTGGTCAAAATCCTTTTACAGAATATACAATTTTCTTTTTTCTTTCCTGACTGATAAAATGAAGAGAATGACTTAACTACCACCCAGCTGATTCCCTGATCATGAGTAGACTGGGCTTCAATGGAACTGATGCACCCATGGTCTTCTTGTAAGTTGAGCAGAAAATCATTGAATTAGAGAGCAAGTATTAGTATCTGGGGGAATATCGTGCTTCATATTAATTCTCCCCTTTTAAATACAATGTCTAATACGAATTGCATTGTGGCACTTTATTGTTCCCTCATCCTCACATTTTTTAGGGACTCTCCTGAGTTTGTAAGGTAGAGGGAGGCACCTTGCTATTGCTCTTTACAATTGTTCAATTTTTTCTTGGGAATGTGAGGTTATATTAATGAGTGATTTAGGGATGCTTTAAATATTATACAATATAGTTGAAATTTTTATTTTAAAAATATGATTCACTTGTTTAAGATGACTTAAATTATAATTTATGATGACAATCTCTTCGTTTAGGCGCCCAAGTAAAGCCTTTAAAAACAAGTACTCAAAATTCTTGAAGGCCTTAAAAATTTGACATCTGATTTCGTTCACAATGCTTATTCTAAAGATTCTAAATGCCTCTACCTTATGTTTTGTGTTGGTCAAGAAAACAAGCCACTATTTGTTTTGCAAATTTTCAGTCCCCCTTGTGGGATAGAGATGGATCTTTCCCTTGAAAGCCCCAAATTTACAAGTCATGTTGCAAGTGATTACCAACTGACAACTCCCAAACCTCTGAATAAATATCTAAACCATAAAGACCAGACATCCAAGCTTCTCCTTAGAATTTCAGTAACAACAACTATTCCAACCACATCCGAATGCACTCTCAACACTCAGATTGCACCGAAACCTTGCAATTTGAACCAAATTATTTGAACCCATTATATTTATAATTCCTTATCTTGCAACCACATTAATTGGAACCAATTGTTCACAAAGAGCCACCAGCTAGTCAATTGTAGCCAAACTTGCAAATCCAAAGTATCATAAGTTATGGCCATCAAATTGACCAGCCTACAACATACAACGTAGTTGTGAAAGACCACCTTCGTGGTGTAGCACCAACACTTCTACTGATCTGAGTACTGATCTCAGGTTTAGGGTTTGTCATCCTAGGTGTAGGCTTCAAGTGACCATCTCAGAGGTTTTGTTGTCACTAGATGCACTAAGATTTGGTTAAATGTCGTGGGAAAAGGGGTCAGAATGAACCAGCACCCACCGATGCAGCCACAATTAGTCAACTCTTTTTTGGTTTCTCACCTATGAGTTATTTTTTGGGGGCTGTTTTTTTCTCAACCCTGACGTTCATACTATCATTCCAAAAGTTCTACTTCTATTTTGGTTAAACTTCCACCTCTCGACAAAACCCCTTTATTTATTGGTTCAAACTTTTTTTCTTGGCAAAATTAATATCTTTTTGGCTAAACTTATACATTTCATCAAAAAAAATTTCATTTTTTGGTTAAATCATTATCTTTTTTGTATTGCTCACATGCAGGAAAATCCTAAAGGTACTATGGAAGGTGATGATTATCGTCGATGAAGGTATTGCAAAAATTAATGCATTTCGGGTTGAATGGAACTTAAACACACTTTTGAAAAAGTTTTGCAATACCCTTTTCAAATGGATAAATTCCATGAACCTACCATAAATCATAATGCAATACCTTCATTCACCATTAACAAATTATACTAATTACCCAATTTATAATACCCACATCTATAACAATTATGAATTAGAAAACCAAGCAGGTATTGCAAGTTGTATTAATCACCCAATATGCAATACTTACTTCAAGGGTCATGCCAAAACCAACATTTGCTGGTCCAAGCCTATCTCAAATGGACCTCGACTTCAAAATGCAATACCCACATTGGTATTATACCAAAACCACGTGTCAAACATGACACACGCATATTCACATATAAAGGAATTTTTTTTTGAAAAAACATGTAGGTATACAAATATTACATAATTGGTTAATACAACAGTGGACATTTTAGGACCCAATATTTCATAGGTGACCAAAAAACCTAATAAAGAATTTGGAAACACAATGTGGGTATTACAAGATGCCAATGTTGCAAAATGCAATTTAACAATTATGGATGTGGGTCTTGCACAGTTGGCCAAAAAAACCAATGAAAATTTTGGGAAAACAATGCGAATATTGTGGGGTGACAATGTTACAAAATGGATGAAATTATTGCATAGTTGCCCAAAATAACCAATGAAAAATTTGGGATGTTGATGTAAGTAGTACATGGTGAAAACACGATAGAACGCAATATGGAATACTTATATGTAGGTATTGCATGTCCAAACAAATGATATTTTTATTGTTAATGTTTCATGTTTTTTACTCAACTAACACAACAAAATTTGAATTTGTAAAGCAACAATATTTACATGAATCAATACAAATTTTGAAATAAACTTGAAATTCAAAATTTCACTAAAATCTTTTGGAAAACATTCACATGCCAAATTGGTTGCCATAATACCAAATGGCATAAATTAACTTTTTAGTTTTTATGTACATTTGAGCTACATCCAAAAATGCATCACACCATAAATATTTCTCATTTAATCACCTATTGCCTTTGCCATTTAACATAGGTCATCTTCCCACCCTACTAAACAAGAAGGTTATTCCAAGGCTAGGTCTCAAGGAATTCCTCATGAGGTGTATAAATTAGTTTATTGTCTACATATGGATGTCAACTTTGCTTGGCAAGATGAAAACTTACATGAGGAAAATAACAAAAGAGACAAGTATTGAGATTGACCCACAAAGGATTATTGGTTGAGATCTATGCAAAATTAACAAGCAATTATGCAATTTCCTTTTAAAAAGGACAATAAGTGCTTCAATCGTTGACCCACTTGTGATACAAAAATTTATCATAAAAAACATTCAGATTTTTTCCCTTGGTATCTCAATATTCACTTTGGAAATACATTGTTGGTAAATAATAAGCCGTACAAACCCTATTAGAATCTGCCCTTTAATGTCATTTTGATTCAATCTTGCAAGGATGTGCTAAAAGAGGGTAATTACTACCTAAGGATACTTTCCCCTACTTAAAGTTGTTTCATTATTCTTGGTTTAGTGTTCCGACCTTTTTAAAAAACTGGCCCTTTGGTGCCATTAGAAGTTTCAAAGAAAATGATGTTAAATTATGGACGTTGTTTGAAAAATGCACCATGGCTTAGTAATGCCAAATTCTGTAGAAATCAATCAACATCTATAGTAAGTAGTCCAAGTTAACCCTTTTTCATTTTCTTTAAAAAAAAAATTTGATTTTTTTGTTCCTTTATTTGTATGGCACTTCAATTTTTGGACGTTCCCAACTTTTCTTTGTTTGTTTTCTTTTAGGTAATTGGTGTGTTGTTTCTTACAGAAGCTAAAGAAGTGGAATCATTAATTTCATAGGCCTTTAATGAATTAAAGTTGCATGAGATGCACTGACTTTAAGAGTGGATTCCCCAGTGCCTCATTCGCCTTCATCAAAGGTGAGCCATTGCATGTCATTTTTTATTTGAATGGATTTCTTGTCACCGCATGCTTCGATAGGGGTGGATGTCGAAGAGCTCCATCTTGCACTATCTTGTTGTCAAGCTTGGATTAAAGGAATTCTTGGATAGATGTGTTGCACAATTCCATGTGTATGCTTGGTTTGCAACCCAATGTCACAATATTTATAATTATTTGGAACAAATCTGGCATGAAACACAAATTTCCATCAATCGTTCTAGAGTACTTGATCATGAATTTTACATGCAAAATCCACATTTCTTAGTAAATAAACCTAACAAGCCAAATTTTCATAAAAATCTTAACGTTTTTTTTAAAAAATATCTTTACATTCATGTTGACAACATGTTGCTCATAGATGATATGCCATGCAAAATCATGTTTAATGGGCCGTATATTGGCATCTTTTTGAAGTTTTTTGACAGCCATCGTGGGCACAACAATTATTTGTTGGGAACTATTCTCCTTTAATTGGAATCTCTTCATTCTTCCGAATATGGTGTTTCCACATTTGCACAACACAAGCCCTTTAGCAGGAATAGATGCATTAATAATTGTGATGATCCTAGGCAATTTAAAATGTTCTTTGTGAAATGCAATTGTGGTTATAAACCCTCATTTTGTAAAATTGAAATTGACACAAAAAGTACCTTATTAATTGTTCATCCTGATATTCTATTTTGAATATTTGATATATTTCATTTTGAAAAAAAATATTAAATCTTTAATTCAATTACCTTCAATGTTGCTCTTAGCCTTTCTATTCAAGGCATGTGGGTGAAAGCATGATGAAGTATACAATTATATGTCCTTGATTTAGATTGGAGTAAAAAATGAGATAATGTTTTATGAAAACACAAGAAATTGTATTTAAAAATTATTTTGAAACCATGGTGTTTTCCATTGGGTTTATATTAATTTGAATACAAAATTTGAGAAACTTTGGAATAATAAAAGTAGAGAACAAATACTTTTGAATTTGATTAATCAATATGGTGTTCAAAAGTACTTTTTCATTAGAAAATTTAATGAAATAGATTTGTGTGAAATTATAACATAAAGATCATTGTATATTCAAAGGAAGGAAAATAAATAAATTTTACTTTCTCTTTGGTAGAATATATTTAACACATACTTGAAACAAATGTTACATTACAAAAAGTAGGCTTCAAAAGCTATTTACATTTTAAAAAGTCTACTTCAAACCTACTTTTACAATGTAAACTTAAAAAATTAATTCATAATTGTGAAAACATATATTTTTTAATCATTTAAGTAAAAATATTAAATGTATAATAATTTTATGATGGGTTTTGCTCCTACTTCTTGTTAGTTTGACAAGTAATCTACCAAGGTAATTGAATTGTATACTTTACCATGTGTTCACCCATCTATTTTTGGCCTGGTGGCCCTTGGGTCGAACTTCCCACTGATTTTTGTCATTTTGTTCTGCATGTGACCATCTGGTGGCCACTTGGTGTTCTTTTTCATACTTTTGACTTTCTAGACTTAAATCTACCCATTGGCCCCTAAAGTGGTATTTTGTGTGTTTCCAATCCATGTTATCACTGAATTTCGTTAGTTCTTTACGAATGTTCAAAGCCAATGTTCAAAAATATCTTTCCATATTTTGGACTTCAATTCACTTCTTTCAAATTTTTAGTTGGATTAACATTTCATGATTTTTTTAACTTTCTTTTTTATGTCCATCTATGTCCATCTAAGGTCCACACAAGCATTCTTGGTCAAATCCAATCAAATTTTTAGTGTGAATGGTGTGATATATTATTACCCAAAATGTATTATTTTGCAAGGAAATCGTTGTGTGAAGGGGAATAATATTGACATCAACAAATTAGAATCAAAAGCTAGAATGCAAAATTTTCTTTTTCGAAATTCAAAAGATTTTATAAATTGCAATTTGGTCTTGTATGCTTTTGGAAGATGTGATGCAGGTTCTTCCTTTGTTAGTGTCACAAGAATTTGCTGATCAATTTGTTTTTATTTGGGGATGTGAACAATGCACTATGACTTTGGGTCAACTCATTGTAGGGACATATTATTATCTTAAAGATTTGAATCATTTGTACATTATATACTGAGCATTACACTGTGGGATAGAAGACCAAACGTTGTTCATTGACAATGAGCCAAGTAAGGTCCTTCAAAATTCCAAGTGCAGTGGTTTCTATGTTGAGTTTTTTAAAAGACATAAATTGTCAAAAAAAAAAGGTCCAATGGTTGGACCTCACATCCCACTTATGGCGAACATTGATTGGATTGCCCTTGCTGAGGACAATTGGCATCCATTATGAAATCATTGTCAAATATTCAAAGCCTTTGATTTTTTTTTTCACTGAATTATTTTTGGTTCATGTAATATATGAAAAGTGATAATGGGCAGAATGGCATTACTCAACTTTCTTTAGGTATGAACTCATTTTCTGCTTGAGGCAAATTATTTTATTGTGTTTTCATTTTTCACCTTTGAATTATCTTTATCCAATTATTGAGTTTCACTTGTAGTTGGTTCAGATTATTATTTGCAGACCATGTGATGTTGTTTGCAGCTCTAAAGGGTAGAAAGCGATGTTCTCCAATTGGATTTCTATTTTGAAAAGGCGTTAATGTAGTTGCTTTTAATGATAAATCTCTCTTGGGATGCTAACCAATGACACCACATCTGAAACTTGAAAAAAAAAATCACTGATATATATATATATATAAAGTATAAGACACGTTGTTGGAACTCCAGTCTCCAGACATGAAATACCAAAAAGGGCTCATTTGCAAGAAGAGTTAAAGGTAGCCATGTGAATGGCAAGCCCTTGTGGGCCACATTTTCACTGTCAAATTTTTGTGGTCTTTTTGGCAAGAGTAGGCATCAAGGTTTTGTACCCTTTGTAATTTTGAAAAGCCCACATGAGGTGTCATGTTCTACACTCTAGAGTCCACACCCACTTCCTATAATGACATTTTTTTTCTTTGTGCATGCCACATACACGTACAATTTTTGCATGATGAATTTCCAGGACTGTTTCTAATATTTATACACTAACATCTGTTAAACATAGTAGGCTTTTAAGTATGTGGAACATACCCAGTTTGGTGTCTAAAACATTGAAGGAACATTCCATTTGTGAGCACTATTGACTTGGTGTTGCAAACAACCCATCCAAAAACTTCTATTTTGGGAGGGAGTCCTAAGCTTAGAAATACATATTTTATAATGGGCCAATTAAAAAGGCTTGTTACAGAAAATTTTTAGAAATTTTACAGGTCTGAAGGCCTAAACCCTAAACCTCTCTGGCACCCTCCCCCTACATGTAAGGGTTTGTAGTCTGCACCTGCTGATTTGGTGGTAAATGGCAGGATTGGCCATCATGGCCACTTTAGTAATTTCCTATCTCTGCACTCTAGTTTACAACCCACATAAAGCACTGGGAAATTGTTTTGGTGAATTTGGAGGGCATGTTATCAAGCGGAATCTGTTCTCCCCAAAAGGCAGATTGTTTTGGAATGTGAAATGCCAGCTGGATTTTTTTCATTTCTTCAGGGAAAAAACAAAAAAAACATTCTGCTAGTGCTTTACACAGTGTAATGCCCTCAGAGTAGGGTGTTACCCTATACTTATGATAGGTAGTGATCTAACCCATGGACGGTTTACACTAGGGAATGCACTGTTGGGAGTGTATTCTGCCTCTAGTTTGTCAACAGGCTTCACCCTAGTCAATCACTGGGAGGCAGGCCACATTCTCTTGTAGGCTAAGTTTCATCACTAAAGAAGGCTTGTGGTTGCATGAGCCTATGAAGAGTTGCCTCCTATTTTTCAGGTTTGATAGTAGTACTTGTGGGGTTGGCCACATCAGAACCTCTAGCCCCCCTTGCCCAATCACCTTCAATTTTGTTTTTGGCACAAATGAAAAAAAAACTTCATTATGATTCACCTCGATATCTAAATTTTGAAATTGTTCACAAGTCATTGATTCAATAGCTTTTTGGTAGTTGATATTCTTTAAATACTAATTAACTGTGATTCAACTAGGATTAAATTGACCTTTTTTCTTCATATTCTTTTTTTTGTTATTGTTCTCTTGATATAAGTTTTTTAGATTTGAATTAAGATTGTGGAGGTTGTCATTCGCAAGTTGGCAACCTGTTTTAGAACCATTTTGCTTTTACTTACCCTATGTTCCTAGACTCAAAATTTGGAAACCACCAAGAATTACTAGGATTGGTGCCACAAATATGGGCATTTTTTTTTGGAATTTAATGAAAAGGTTCATCCCTATGTCATGGGTGTGTCCAACAATAAGTCATCCCAAGACAAGAATTGTGGTCTAGCAATCAAGGGGTTGTAAAAGTCTTGGTAGCTAGGCCATACCATGCATTATTTTATTGTGCACCTTTGTTCAAATTCCAACTATGATTAATCACTCTACCCATCAAGGTTTCTTTATTAACAAGTAATGGCAAGCCTAACCCCCCAGGTAGTTTGGACCAATGTTGCATAGTTCTTAAGTTTTTTAAAAAGTCATGAATTATGGTTGTTAACATTTTTTATAAAAACAAAGAACTATTTAGTTTCATTTTTTTTTAATTTTGAAAAAATCAAAAAAATTCACTTCTGGGTTGAGGTCAATTTGTTTTAATCATTGTTTCCAATTCTAATGGTTCAAACTACAATCTAGTTTTGGATTTTAAGGTGTAATGACCTTGATCAATGAGACTTTTGAATTTGAATTATAGGTAGGTCATGGTCATGATGATATTATGTAGTTTCAAAATCTTGGAATGACAAGTTTTGGAGCAATGAGCTTGAGTTTGAATGATGAGTCCAGGGAGTTTATCTTGTGTGGTGTTCTATAGTCACATAAAGGAAAATTGAAGTATGTTCCTTGGGTCATTTTTAACTACAATGTTCGACAATGTGTGCCAGCTCTTGTTGTTGTTGTTGGGTATGAAGCGGATTGGCTCTATGGTAGTATTACTTATGATTAAGTCGATGGGCAAGAGTTAGTTTTTCATTATGGCCCTAGTGGAACTCCAATGAAGGCCATTGAATTATTTGAAGAGCAAGATGACAATGGATTTGAATTTAGAAACAAGACACGATTGCTAATTCATCATTTATTATTCTGAGGTCCATCCTTAGAGTGTTCCTCATAGCCATGCCTCCTCTTGGGGCAAACCTGCAATTATTGCCAGTTTTAGAATCGAATATTCATGTTGATGTAGGTTATGTATTTGATGAATTTTGTGAATATTATTTTGAAGATTCAATCAATTAGAGTAAGTTAAGGTTTCATCATAGCCTTGGTGGAAATTGAAGGACCACCATTCAATTATTTGGACAATTGGACAACACTGAATTGTATTCAAAACACAAGACACCATTGTTGTTTCTAGGTCAACTTTCACCACATGAAGATTTGGCATTCCCATTTCAATGCGACCTTTGTCTTTCTTATCTAGCTTGCCCTCTATGCCATCAAGGCTACAATCACCCCTTGCAACACTTACCAACGCAAGAGATGTAAAACTTCCTCCAATTTTGCATGAAATTGGCAAAGAAAATACTAGGGGGTCAAAGCTTCCTCTTGGAGGCTTCAAATCTCGTTCGCCCATAGACAATGACTCCTTTGCACATTATTTTTTATTCAAAAGGTGTCCTTGTTGCGAAGGAATATTTCTCAATTAATCACCTATTGCCTTTGCCATATAACATAGGTCATCTTCCCACCTTACTAAATAAGAAGGTTATTCTAAGGCCAAGTCTCAATGAATTCCTCATGAGGTCTATAAATTAATTTATTGTCTACATATGGATGTTAGTTCTGTTTGGCAAGATGAAAACCTACTTGAGAAAAATAACAGAAGAGATGGGTATTGAAATCAACCCACAAAGGATTATTGGTTGAGATTTATGCAAAATTAACAAGCACATTATATAATTACCCTTCAAAAAGGACAATAAATCCTTCAATCATTGATCCACTCATGATACAAAAATTTATCATAAGCACCATTCAGATTTTTTCATTAGGTATCCTAATGTTCACTTTGGAAATACATTGTTGGTAGACAATACACCTTACAAAACCTGCCAAAATCCGCCCTTTAATTTCATTTTCATTGAATCTTACAAGGAGGTGCTAAAAAAGGATAATTATTTCCTAAGGATTCTTCTCCCCTACTTGAAGTTGTTTTATTACTTTCGTTTAGTGTTCCCACCTTTGTAGAAAATGATCCCTTTGGTGCCATTAAAAGATTCAAGGAAGATGATGTTAAATTTTGGACGTTGTTTGAAAAATGCACCATAGTTTATAATGCCAATGTTTATAGAAATCAATCAACATCTGTAGTAAGTAGTCCAAATTAGCCCTTTTTTCGTTTTTAAAAAAATTCTTTCTGTGATTTTTTCATTCCTTTATTTATATGGCACTTTAATCTTTAGACTTTCCCAACTCCTTTTTGTTTGTTTTCTTTTAGGTAATTGGTGTGTTGTTTCTTAAGGAAGTCAAAGAAGTGGAGTCGCCAAATTCATAAGCCTTTGGTGAACTAAAGTTGCATGAGATGCATTGATTTTAAAAGTGAATTCCCCAATGCCTTGTTGGCTTTCATTGGAGGTGAATCCATTGCATGTCATTTTTTATTTGAATGGATTTCTTTTCGCCACATGCTTCAATAGGGGTAGATGTCGAAGGGCTCCATCTCGCATTGTCATGTTGTCAAGCTTGGATTAAATAAATTCTTGGATAGATGTGTTGCACAATTCCATGTGTATGTTTGGTTTGCAACCAAATGTCATAATATCTATAATTATTTGGATCAAATTTGGCATGGAAAAAAAAAATCATCAATCATTCTAGAGTACTTGATCAAGAGTTTTACATGCAAAATCCACATTTCTTGCCAAATAAACCTAAAAGCCAAATTTTCATAAAAATCTTAATGTCTTCTTTTTAAAATATCTGTACACTCATGTTGGCAACATGTTGCTTGTAGACGATACACCATGCAAAATCATGTTTAATGGGCCATATATTGTTGTCCTTTCGGAATTTTTTGATGGCCTTCATGGGCACGACAATTATTTGTTGGGAATTATTCTCCTTTACTTGGAATCTCTTCATATTTCGGAATATGGTGTTTCCAGATTTGTAAGACATAATCCCTTTAGTAGTATTAAATGCATTAGTAATCGTGATGATCCTCGAATATTTAAAATGTTATTTTTGAAATGCAGTTGTGGTTGTAAACCCTCATTTTATAACAAGGCAAAATTGAAATTGAAACAAAAAGTTCCTTATTAATTGTTCATCTTGATACACTTGTTTGAATATTTGAAATATTTCCTTTTGAAAAAATCTATTAAATTTTTAATTCAATTACTTTCAATGTTGTTCCTAGCTTTTATATTCAAAGCATTTGGGATGAAAACATCCTAAAGTATACAATTAAATGTCCTTGATTTAGAACGGGGTAAAAAATGAGATAATTTTTGGCAAAAACCCAAGAAAATATATTTAAATTTTGTTTAAATTTCATTTTGAAACCATGGTGCTTTCCATTGGGTTTATCTTAATTTGAGTACAAAATTTGAAAAACTTTGGAATAATAAAAGTAGAGAACAAATACTTTTGAATTTGATTAGTCAATATGGTGTTCAAAAGTACTTTTTCATTAGAAAATTTAATGAAATAGGTTTGTGTGAAGTTACAACATAAAGATCATTGTATATTCAAAGGAAGGAAAATAAATAAAATTTACTTTCTCTTTGGTAAAATATATTTGACACATACTTGAAACAAATGTTACATTACAAAAAGTAGGCTTCAAAAGTTATTTACATTTTCAAAAGTCTGCTTGAAATCTACTTTTACAATGTAAGATTAAAAAATTAATTCACAATAGTGAAAAAATATTTTTTAATCATTTAAGTAAAAATATAATAATTTTATGATGGGTTTTGGTTTTATTTCTTGTTAACTCGACAATTAGTCTGCCAAGGTAATTGAATTATATATTTTACCATGTTTTCACCCATCTATTTTTGGCGTAGTGGCCTTTGGGTTGAACATCCCATTGACTTTCATCATTTTCTTTTGGATGCGACCGTCTAGTGGCCATTTGGTGTTCTTTATCATACTTTTGATTTTCTAGATTTAAATCTACATGTTGGCCCCCAAGTGGTACTTTGTGTGTTTCCAATCCATGTCATTAATGAATTTCCTTAATTTTTTCCAAATGTTGAGGGCCAACGTTCAAAAATATCTTTCCATATTTTGGATTTCAAATCTCTTTTGTCAAATTCTAAGTTAGATTAAGATTTCATGATTTCTTTAGGTTTCTTATTTATGTCCATCTTCATCCGTCCGAGGTCCACAAAAGCATTCTTGGTCATATCCAATAAAAAAAACTTTTGATTTTTAGTGTGAATGGTGTTATGTGTTATTACCCAAAATGTGTTATTTTGCAAGGAAATCGTTGTGTGAAGAGGAGTAATATTGACATCAACAAATTAGAATCAAAAGCTAGAATGCACCATTTTCTTTCTTGAGCATTCAAAGGATTTCATAAATTGAAATTTGGTCTTCTATGTTGGTAAAAGATGTGATGCAAGTTCTTCTTTTGTTGGTGCCACAAACATTTGTTGATCAATTTGTTTTTATTTGGGGATGTGAACAATGCATTAAGACCTTCGGTCAACTCACTATAGGGACATATTATTATCTTAAGCATTTGAATCATGCGTATTTTGTATGCCGAGGGCTACACTATGGGATAGAAGACCAAACATTGTTCAGGTCATTCAAAAATCCAAGTGCAATGGTCTCTATAGTGAATTTTTTAAAGGACATCAATTGTCGAAAAATAAAGTCCAATGGTTAGACCTCACATCATGTTCATGGTTAGTGTTGGTTGGATTGCCATTGGTGAAAACAATTGGTGTCCATTGTGAAATCATTTTGGAATATTCAAAGCCTAGGTTGACTTCTTTTGCATTGAATTATTTTTGGTTCATGTAATATATGATAAGTGATAATGAGCAAAGTGACATTATTCAACTTCCTTTTAAGTATGAACTATTTTTATGTTCGAAGCAAATTAATTTATTGTGTTTCCATTTTTTGCCTTTGAATTATCTTTATTCAATATTAACTTTCACTTGTAGTTGGTTCAAATTATTATTTGCAGATCGTGTGATGATGTTTTTAGCTCTAAAGGGTAGAAAGCAATGTTCTCCAATTGGATTTCTGTTTTGAAAAGGTGGCAATGTAGTTGCTTATCTAATTGCTCCATAATCACAATTATTTGAATTGTGTTAGTAAAAGTATGCTAGCAAAAGATCTATTCATTGGGCTTTCAAACTTCCATTGTAAGTTTCTTAGTTTTTACTTCATACGACACAATTTAATGCTTTATTTATTTAATAAAAAACTTATTTGAAATGATGCATCTTTCATGATTGTTTTTTTACTTTGGAAATGTTTTGAATCCTTCAAATCATTTTGAGTCTTCCATTTTCACTCTTTATCACTTGGTGACCACCAAGTTTCAATTCTATTTCATTTTTGCTTTTGTGATTTACACAATTTTCATATTATCTTCTTGAACCCTCTTTTATTTTTGATTTTTTTCAAATGTTGTTGAATGTTCTGTATTCACAGTTTATCACCCGGTGGTCGCCAAGGCTTACTTCTATTTCATTTTAAATCTACACAATTTTGATATCATCCTTTTGAACCCTTTTTTTATTTTGAAATTTTTTTCAAATGTTTTTGAGTCCTTTGTATTCACTCTTTATCACCCAATGACCATTAAGTATTGGTTCTATTTCATGTTTTACTTTTGTGCTCTACACAATATTCAAATGTGCCTTTTCTTATGTGATTCTTTTGATCACTATTAATAATGATAATATGCATTGGGCTTGTTGGCCACTGGGTTCATTTTATTAACTATCTAATTATTTAAAGTTATTTTCAAACTTTTTCAAAGTCCATATTTAATTAAATATATGTTAGTTCTTTGAATATAAGAAGTATATATAAGAAATATCTGGGAAATATCCAAATTTAAGAATTTTTTGTGATGAAAATTCAAAGAGGCTCATTGCAAAAGAAAATTTCTAAACATGGAAGCCACCCTTGAATAATTAATGCAGATCACACTATATACTTCAGCTTTTTATGGGCTGAAATTTCACCAAAATGTGAAAATTGAAAAGAAAAAGGAAAATTTCTACTGCAATATTCCCATTTTTGCTGAAAAAATCTCCAAATTTTTAGAAATTAAAAAAAAATCACCAGATTTGAACTCTACTTTTAGTTTGGTAGCAGTCTTTTAACTAGTTTTTTTTTTTTGACAGTTTAGACATTTTTTTAATCGTTGCGACGGGTTCTAAAAACCTATTACCATTTAATGCTAAATCCCTCTTGGGATGCTAACCAATGACACCACATCTGAAATTTGAAAAAAATAAAATCACTGATATATATATATATATTTATATATATAGAGATACGTCGTTGGAACTCCAGTCTCCAGATATGAGATACCCCAAAAGGGCTCATTTGCAACGAGAGTCAAAGGTGGCCATGTGCACTGCAAGCCCTTGTGGGCCACATTTTCACTGTTATATTTTTGTGGTCTTTTTGGCATGAGTAAG
>Ga0116227_10009569_pt1 | contig 17513 bp, 16 predicted proteins | sample S1TSphgellanicum_FD_89693 | JGI IMG/M metagenome (GOLD analysis project Ga0116227, IMG submission 89693) | Host-associated microbial communities from peat moss isolated from Minnesota, USA - S1T2_Fb - Sphagnum magellanicum MG | ecosystem: Host-associated > Plants > Peat moss > Unclassified... | reverse complement strand
GCAATACGCGGTTTACGACCTGAATAGCCCCGTTTGACGCTTTGATGTTTTTAGACAGAATAACAGCTCCATTGACGGTAAGTAAAGTATCCACACCTTTTACCCAACGGGTTACGAAAAGCTTACCACCGTTATAAGACCGAACCTCCTGATTAAATGCAAATGGCAAAGTGCTAAAATCAAGGCGTCCATTTAAAACGTGATATTGCATCATCTGCGAGATGGCCCCAGGTTCAGCGGCAATAAGATCAGCAGGCGAATTGTAACCTGCGGCAACAAAAGCATCATCACTTGGTGCAATCACCGTAAAAGGCCCGTCTTGTAGTAATTTAGTATTTAAACCTGTTCGGATTAATCCTGTACTAAAGATGGACAGGTTAAAGTTATCGGCAACGATCCTGGAGATTCTACTGGCATCAGGTTGTACTATATTTTCTGTTTTCTTACAGGCTCCCAATCCTGCAACCAGGATCACCAGTGGTAAAAAAAGCGGCTTGATTATCAAATTATTATTCATTTGTTGTTGATCTTGTTTTGGAAAACTCCCAGTTAAAACTTAAAATCTGCAAGTGGTATTAAATGGTCTACCGCATGAATGGGCCCCATGAGGGTATTGATATCGCCATCGACCACTACGGCAGGTGTATGTTTTGATCCCTTAGCCTTAATTGTTGCAGCACCATTGGCTGTTTTCCCAAATTCAAGCGGCATGATCATGAGCGGTAAGGTACCTTCGCGGCCCGAATCCCGTAGGATGTAATTGGCCAGCAAATCATTTTTTAAGTCGTTGCTATAGAAGCACGTCGAATTTCGGGAACCACCGCCAGGGAAATTAGCATTTACCGGAAAGATCAGATCCGACCAGCGGTGAAGGGTTAATAAAGAATCCGAGGCAAACATGCCCACTACCTCTCCGCGGTCCCAATCTACATAGGGCAATCCACGTTTCTCGTTGAATTCCATTACAGCATCTGCATCGGCAAAACCAGCAGCATGAAAAGCAGCATTTGTTGGTGCCAATACAGCACCAAAATCCATATTTGGATAATAGGAACCGCGCTCTTCAATATCCAGACCGGAAGTCCATGGACGTTCTAAATTATATTCAGTAAGTTCAAAATACAGGTCTGAACACCTTTTCATGACATCTACATAAATCTCAAATCTGCTATCTCCCTCCAAAGCCTCCAGGAAGGTTTGTGTGGGTTTGTGCAGCAATCGGCTTACTGGCCATAAAATCCCATTTTTAGCTGGTATTGGCTGGATATCGCCTGCATCTTTCCCATTAAGGTATAAATGTCCTTGCTCAACTTTTAAATACTGTCTGTAAAAGTAGGGGTCAGAACCGCCACTATTGAATGGAGATATTGGCTTTACGCGCAAGTTCGAATTAGGCAGGATCGTTTTCTCTATGGTATTGTCCAGCCGCTCTGCCAAATCTCTGGGGTTAACAACACTCGCGATGGTATGGTACATCAGCAGTTCATCTAGCAGTTCCGGTGATGTCGTTTTGATTTTTTCCAGTGTCATTCCCTCGGCAAGGAAAGCGGCATCGGTCGGCACCAAAAGTGTAAACTTTGTTCTTTCGCCAAAAGCTTTGAGTTTCGCATCCATGGTACTGCGTGCCCATGCAGCTTTGAAAAATGTATAAGAAGACGCATCAATTAGCGCTTTCAAATTGGTCGTTGCTTCTCCGCTGGGCACAATTTCCCCTTCCGGCACAGGCATAAACTCATCTTTTCTGCAGGATGCCGTGAATAGCATCAATACACAAAAAACAAGCAGGTTGAATGCGCGGAATTGATTGTATGATTTTTTACTGTTCATTGTTTCTGTTTTTAATGTTCTTTGTTGGCGATTATTTCCGCGCATCGGCAAGTTTCGCAATAACTCCTGTACAGGAATGCACCAGACCATTGTCTGTTAAATAATCTACAGTCGTTGCTGAGGAGTTACCGCCACTAGAAGTGGTATAAGAAAATCCTGTTCTTGCTTTCTTAAGACGCAAGGTGTATCTAAGTGACTTATCGTTGGCCTGAGTGACACTCAGCTGTGTACACCAGGTGTCATTTTCCAATTCCTTGAGGTAAGCCGTCTCGCTACCGAAATTTGAAAAAACCTGTACATCTGAGATAAAAAAATGTTTTCCATCGAGAATATAGGCGCCAAAAAGTCGATTGCCATTGTATGCAGCAGGAACCAATGCGTCCAAAACACTTGCTGTAATACCTCCACTAATGAAAGCTGCATTTGTTGGCGCAAAAACCGTGTAAGGCCCTGCTGTTGCCAGTTTGTCCCAAAGGCCAAATTTTTTCAACCCGGCTACAAAAATGCTGTACTCTGAACGTTTACTTAACCAGTTTTGCACAGTACCCGACTCGTACTTCATCACTTTATTGAGCAATTGCAAAGCTCCGTTGGTCAGCGGTACATCTTTTCGCTCTACAAATGCCCCATCGAAATAAAGATAGTTGAGCACCTGTGAAGGGTCACCTCTAAAGTTACTGGCAAGACTTGCATAAACTTCTGTACCGGCCAAAGTAGCATACCGCACATCTACTCCGTTAACAGGAATATCCTGCAACAAGAGCTTACGACCAAGCACATGTCGCTGCACCAGGGACTTTAAGCTATCGCGGTTCATTTTATCAAAATCTGAAGCCCTTAAAATACCCATGGCATTAAAGGCCGCATCAGAAGGTGCCAGAAAGGTAAATGGACCTGGGCCATTTAGCTGATCAAACATTCCTGCTTTTTCAATCGCCGCAGAGAACAGGCTAAGCTGGTAGTTGTTTTTTATAAAATCTGCCCCCGACCTGATGTTTTCGTTTTCTTTAACCATTTCCAGGTTGTCGTTTTTACACGCGCTGAAGAAAAGCAACAGCAGCAATAGCGTTTTCAATGATAGTTTTGCGTTCATCTGATATTATCTTCTAGTTATCATTTATAAATTGGTGGTGCATATTTCCGCTGTATAGTGGTTAGGTAAGCCTTGCCATTTACAATCTCAATGGTATTTACTGTCGCAAAAGAACGTGGATTGTGTATCCCTGAATGAATGTTCACAATCATATTTGGCAGTAAAACGTAATTCTCATCCCCCCTCAGGACATCAAGTGGTACAGTTCCATTCGAGAAGCACGATATAGGTGCCCAGTTGTTGTCTGTTTCCATTTGAATACCACTATATGGTTTGCTGGCAAGATCCATTCCTGGGGCAAGCAAGTCCAAACGTTGCCAGATATCGGTACGGATACCATCAGAAAGCGGATCTGCAAATAGTGGGAAGCTGTAGTAAGGACTCACATCCGGTTCACCCGTATTGCGTTTGATCTCACCCAGGTATTTACCAAAATAATTATTGACCACAGATTCTGTACTGCTCTTTCTATACAGCGTATAAAATACGTTCATCCGGTCGCGGATCCCATCACCTAATGCACCTTTACTTCCAATGTTGGCACCCTTTTCTGTATACCCTGCTTCCCAATAGCCTTTGGAACTCAGGTTATAAAAGTTAACATACACCAGGGAGTCAGAAAGCGGCAGTTTGTAGAAATTTTCATGTCTCAAAAGCACGCCATTTTTCTTGGTTTGATAATCTTTTTGTAATACATTGAGGGTATATACTTCCTTCTCGTCTAAGACGATCGTGGTGTCGATCAGGACTTTTGTTTTAAGTCTTGGTTCAAGATTGAAAAAGGGTACATTATTTTTAGGGCGGAACATAAAAACAATCCGATGTTTGCCTGATGGAATCTGTGCCCAGCTGCTCAGGTCAAATCCGTTTAAAACCGGTGCCACCAATACATCTTCCTTACCAGGATACTCCGGGTTGTTTACAGAAGTACTGTTTCCGATATGCGAAGGATACGGCGGCGCGTAAGGCGCGCGCTGGTCTAGGAAATCGCCCATGATTTTGGTAGAGACCGGAATTCCTTTCTCATCCATCACCGGATCAATCAGCATGGCCAGGAATGGAACTTCCTGGTCTTTGCTATCGAGCGTTTTCTCATAGTTCAGGTTATTAAATACCCGCAGGTAAGCCGGACTATCGACTTTAACGTAATCTACCTTGCTGCAGCCCGTGATCAACAACAGGGCAATGAGGCAAAATCCAAGCTGTTGTATTCTTAATAATGACATAAAGGTTTTATTTATTGTGTTTCAGAATAATCATTTTCGCTTTTTGTGCTGCCGGGGTATTGGGTTTTGTACTGCCAACCAAGGCCACCGTGTAAATACCAGGTTCATGATTAGGTATACCCGTTCTTGTATACAATTCAGGCCTGGCAATCAGGTTTTGTCCTGTCACTACCGGGATATCCTTAGCCCAGGTGCCTGGAATAATTTCCGGCGTAGAACGAAAAGCCAAAAACTGGTAAGCAGCACTTTCCTGCGGTATACTTACATAAGGCGCATTGATGGGTGGAATTCCCGGCCTCAGGTTGTTGACTGAATTAGGATCGACTGAAAACAGGCCGTTAAAAGCTGCACCATCGTTTCCTGTAACTGTTAGAAAAGGGAAATCCTGGCAAAAATTCAGGAAACGAACATGGAACGGAAATGCGAGTTTCATATAACCTGCAGAACCATCATCCGTTCCACCAACAAAATAGGTACCACTCAAATCGTTCGCTACCGCATGAATCGCGGCATTACCGCTGGCATCAGGAGAAACCCATAAGCTAAAGTTCTTATTGGCTTCCAGTTTCAACTGCGTTTCTGCAACTTGAGTACCCGATGCATTGATGGCTTCAATCTTATAATCACCTGAAATAAAAGCTTGATAATCGGTATGACCGGTGTAGGCCAGCGCACTACCAAGTTGCTGGCCATTCAGCAGAATTTTCATACCTTCCATTCCTGGCATGGCGTTTACCCCTTGCAAACGGCTATAGGTTAAATTAACAGGATCCGCTACATCATTAATAATCTGGAAGGTATTTTGTAAAACCTTAAAGGTTTCACCTGTGGTTGATCCTGGATACGGAATCACAGTTTGCTTCGCCGAGATCACTAAGGTATAAATCCCGCCCGGGAAAAAGGTTTTTATAGGCGCATACGTCAGGTTCGGAGATTGTACCAGCGTAGAATTAGACGCGCTGATCACTTCTGAACTACTTGCTGAAACCTGATATCCCTGCGCAGTAAGCACTTTAAATTGTATGGCACCGTAAGGCAATTCAATATAGTCGGAATATTGCCCGGGCTGTATGTTCCTGGTTACCGAACTCACCAATGTACCATCTGACCAGGCCAGGCTCAATGGCACCCTAAGGTTTTCCACGTTGTCATTTGCATTAGCCGTCGACGTCAGGTTAAGAATTCTTATTTTAAATTTAGACGGATCTGAAGGTGCTGCAACTGCTCTGGGTACTTTCAGATAGGTCGGTTGTCCAGCCAGCAAGGTAGTCGGCATATAATAATCTACCGGCTGCTGTTCATCCGTCACCATCACTTCAGTAACAGGCCCTTTACCTGAAAAATTGATTTCCTGAGTTTCCAGTTTTAATCTAGCTCCAGAAAATAACTCCTGAGGAATGGTCCAAGTAGCCCCCAATCTTCCATTCTCCACAAAATATTTGGTAGCCGGATAGCTATCGCCCATCGAACCTTGCGGATCCCGAACCACATAATTGGTCAGGGTATCACCATTTGCCTTCACCTGGTTGTAACCAGCAAGGTTTACAATCCTCACCATCGATCCCCTACGGGCATCAGTAACTTTTCGATTGTCGTAGTCCATATTCAGCTTATCCTTTTTACAGGCACCAAATGCCAGGGCAAGCAATAAACTGAGCTGAAAAAAATGCTTGTTATATTTATATACTGCGCTCATCTTAATACAAATTGTAAGTGAATCCTATCATAATTTCTGCTCCGCGCTGATAACTACGGTTAATGTATTCATTGCCATACCACCTACCTCCTGTGCCTGGATTGGCATAAACGGTTTTGACAGATGGGTTAAGAATGTTTTTTGCATAACCTTTAAAAATGATTCTTTTAGCCAGACGCTGACTGAATACAAAATCCAGTACGGGTACCGGTCTGGTATACAAATCCGGTTCACCAGTTAGGTTGATTTGAACCAATCGCTCACCGATCATGTTAAATGTTCCGGTTAAACTGGTACCAGAGCGTTTGTTGTTGTAGTTTATCCAACCGTTGATGGAATATGGAGCCTGTTCAAACAGCGGACTGTTGTCAGGCGTATGTCGGTCTAAAGACCGGTTGGCTTTCAAGCGTGCAGCAGATTTCTTAATTTCACTTTGTGCAAGTAATAAATTGGTACCTGCAAAAAAGTTGTGCAGCGGATCCCAGATGCGTCCCAGATCTTTAACCAATTCTAACTCCAAACCCCATACTTTACCAACATTAGGGTCGTTTTCAAATCGGATGGTTGGATATTCAGGATAAGTCGCAGCCAAACCACTGGTTTGTAAATTAAACACCTTATACAATTGATTCTTAATGCGTTTACCAAAAAGGGATACCGCGATCACTTCACCATTATTTGGAAACCATTCCCACCTGAAATCAAGATTTTGAGTAGATTGATTAATCAGGTTGGGATTTCCAACAACTAAACCCATCTGGAAAGCATCAAACTCAAATACATTGGTAATTTCCCTGAGTTCCGGTCTGGCCAGCGTAGTATTAAATCCTACCCGGAAATTCATATTCTCTCTGTAATTGTAAGTCGAGTTTAAAGAATAATAAGGCTTATAACCAACTTTGTAAACAGAGTTCGGGTTAACCAGGCTAAGCGGAATTCTCGTCCCATCCGGACCAGGAGTCGTTAATGACGGATCTAAATACACACCAGAGGTATCCACTGCCGATTGGATATTGGTAGATTCAAATCGTACACCACCGGTAATCCTTAAATCTTCCGTTATTTTTAAATCCAGCATCGCATAAGCTGCTTTGGTTTCAAAAAAACCTTTGTAGTTGTTTGGTGATTTCTGACTGTTGTACAAAAATCCACCAACCGGGCCTGAGCCTTCACCATTGCCCGTAGTAATCGGATGAATACCAATAATTTCATTGCTAACCAAACGATCCAGATTTCCTTCTACCGTATACAGTGGGAGACTAACTCTGGAAGAAAAATTTGAACCGGGCAAGAACAGTACGTTTTCAGTAAAAACACGATCCCTGTTTAGATAATTGATGCCGGTTTTAAATTCCTGTTTCGTTCCAAACAACTTAAAAGGCAAAGTCAAATCGGCTTTATAATTGTAATTTTTCTCATCCAGATTTCTGTAACGGCGACCATTGGGCTCGGCCTGGATAATGCCATAGGCACCGAATCCGTTCACATAACCAGAAGACAAGGCATATAAATGATCCGTGTAAACTGAACCCGGCGTTGCATTATTCGGATTAGAAGAGGGTACACGAATATAAGCACCCCCTTTGGGCGTATAATCAATCAGGTTAACAAAACGATAATCCGGATCATTTTGCCCGGCTCTTGAACTGGCCACGTTATAACTTAATCTTGGGGAATATTCATTTTTAAGGAATTTATGTTCACCCTGTAAATTGAAGGTGTTTAATTTACGGTAAGACTGCCTTAACGAATATATGGTACTCTTCACATCACCCGGTAAATCGGTATATTCATAGGCCCCGCGCATATTGGAAGCCTGTGTCTCTCCACCCCAGCTCCCCAGGTATTGCATGCTGATTTCATGCTGTGGATTAAAACGATAGGTTAAGCCCAGCAAGGTACCATAGTTTAAAGTTTCTGTACCGGTATTCTCTTTATAGGTTTGATATTTACCCATAAAAAGACTATTTGGGGTGATGTAATTGGGAATCGTTCTCGGACTTTTAATCTGAGGATTTCCGGTAACTACACCTTGGTATATACTGTATTGTTGCACATCTCCACCGGAAATATCCGTTGTTCTGCGGTAATAATTAGCACCTGCAATTACACCTAGCTTATGCTTTTTGAACACCGTATAACTGTTGCCAAAACTAGCAGAATACAGCTGGTTAATAGGCGCCTGACGATACCTCGTAGTCAGTACCGGGTCAAAGCCCTGCATAATACCATTGATGCGGTTCACCTCCTGCTTAACAGCCGGACTATAGTCGCTATTGGCAATCATGCGCTGAATCTCGGCCTGGCCACCTTTATATTGTTTCTCCAGATTTAAGAAATCTTTAGAGAGGTTCTTCTTATTGATATTGGTACCCAGGAAGCCCATGTCACTGTTGTAAAAGCTGTTGTACTGTCCGCCAACTCCAATATTGGAATTGAAACCAGATTGAAAAACAAAATCAACCACCATACTGTCTGGTACCGATTTGGTTTTTAGCTCTACAATACCAGCAGCGGCATCGGCAGGTTTATCCGGGGTGACTGTTTTATAAATGGTTACGTTATCCAATAGCGATGCTGGCACCAAATCTAAAGGGATAGAACTGCGGTCAGGATCTGAAGATGCCAAACGGATTCCATTCAACTGACCAACCACACTCCGGTCACCCAAACCACGAATGGCTACATACTTGTCATCTGTAATGGTTACACCCGCAACCTTTTGTAAAGCCTGGGTTGTAGTGATACTTCCGGTGCGTTCTATCTGAGCGGCAGAAATGGCATCCTGTACGATCGCAGATTTTTTACGTTCATCCAGAACCGCTACTTCTGTATTGGTTTTCCTTCTGGCTTGCACCATTACTTCTCCCAATTGGGTAGCGCTGGCACGCAAAGCAATGGTGATGTCTTTACTATTGGCATCAACACTAACTTCGCGTGTTTGATAGCCCATATAGGAAACCAGCAAAACCGCTCCGCCTTCAGGAATGATAATTTTAAATTTCCCATTCATATCCGTAGAAGCCCCACCCGCACTACCTTTGATTTTAAGACTGACGCCGATCAGCGTTTCACGGCTTTTCTCATCAACCACAATACCTGTCACCACAATAGGGATGGGCTTACTGTCAATAACCAGATATCCTTCTACCGCTTTATACTGCAGATTCGTATTGGCTAATAACCTGTTGATGGCATCGCGAACTGTAATCTGCGTAGCTACAAGGCTAACACTCTTCTTTACAGCCTGTACAGATTGCTCGCGGATAGAGAACTTTATATGGCTTTCCTTCGCAATAACCGATAGTGCTTGTGCTACCGTTACGTTTTCTAAACGCAGGCTTATTTTATGATCAAGATCCTGACTCTTCACATTGCTGGCCAGCAACATACCCATAAAGGTAAGCTGAACCGCAATGAGGATAAAAGAGCATTTCATAATAAATCGAATTGAAGGATATAGTTTTAATCCTTTTTGCATATTTTTGAACATTACTGGTTAATTCGCTGCAAGGCGATGATCTGTTATAATACCGTAGCTGTTCTCAGATACGGCTAATTTAAACCGGCGGACGTCGAAATTCACACGGTTTATATCTTGAAATTCATTCCCTGTCACAAGACAGGGAATGTTTATTTGTAAACAGGTTTTACATATTCTTCCTTTCCATTTTTTTATTGTGATTTGATATTTATTGTTCTGTCCACGATTTGATATTGGAAGTGTCCCGTCGCACTCAACACCTTCATAATCTTATTTAAAGGAACATCTACCTGAAGCACTACACTAATTTCTTCTGTGGATTTTGAGGCTTGTTTATAATTGAATTTCACATTGTACCAGCGTTCCAATTCCGTCGTAATGTCCTTAAGCTTACGATGGTGAAAGGTAAGCCGGGCATCTTTCCAGGATCGAACTTCATCAATGTTGACTGCAGTTTGAATGGCATGATTACCATTATATAGAATTTGCTGCCCTGGCGTTAATACTGCAAGCGATTCAAGCTTGCCCTGCCGCAAATGATCTACCCTAACTTTCCCTGTAGCTACAGCCACCGTTAAGGGAAGCGATGCAAAAGCTTCTATTTTAAAAGAGGTACCCAGTACCTGGGTTTGTAGATCCCCGGTATGAATGATAAATGGTTTCTTTGGATTTTTGGTAACCTGAAAAAATGCAGCTCCCGTTAAAAAAATTTCCCTGGTATGGTTAGCAAACTTTTCAGGAAACTTCAATTGACTACCAGCACCCAAAAAAACGATAGAGCTGTCGGGCAATACGATCCGCGCCCGTTGTCCATTGGGATTGGTCACCTCATGCATCGCAAACGCCTCCAATGCTGGCGTTTTTTTTAATTGCAAAGTTCTATAGCTCAATAGACCTAAAGAAATCAAGGTCAGTACAGCCGCATATGACAAATACTTTCTAAGTTTTTTCCGGCGGATATTGGAATCTGCCTGGGCTTGTAATTGTATGATCAGCGTTTCTTCTGTTTCCAGTTTCTCGTAAAACTGCTTCAACTTCTGATTCAGCCTGAGCTGATCGGTATCAGCAACAGCTGGCAAACCATCCCAATGTTCAGTCATCAGCTCATCAAAAACCTGAGCTGCTTCAGGAAGCATCAATATGCTTTTTAATTCTTCCAGTTCGGCTGGTGTACAATCCTGATGGATGTATTTTCGGATCAGGGTCTTATTTCTATTTTCCAAGTTATTTTAATTGTCCTTCACTATACAGAACACCTAAAATTGGAACCACCACCTGGTGGAATAAAAAAAATTAGCAGAAAAATGAAATCAGCATGAATAGCACTGTAAAATCGGCATGTTCCTTCAATTGTTTACGAAAAAAACTAAGTGAAGCCACCATATAGTTTTCTACCGTATTGACAGAAAGATTCATACTTTTCGCGATTTCAGCATAAGTCATGTGTTCTTCTCTACTCAATTCATACACTCTGCGACGTTGCGGACTTAACTGATTCAATTTACTACGATACACTTTTTCAAGTTCACGGCTGTTTAATTGCTGATCAGCGGTATTGTTAGCGAGGTGCCGATCTTCAGGAACCTGCTCCAGAGAAACGGTAGGTAAAATCTTTTTGCGGTAATGGTTGTAGATGGCATTCTTGATGCATCGGAATAGGTAAGCTTTAAGATTATCTTCGACAGCTATGGCGCCTTTCTTTTTCCATAGGCTCAACATCACATCCATAGTCAGCTCTTCTGCAATGTAGGTATCCTTCACATTTTTCAAAGCGAACCGGAACAAACCATCGTAATACCGCTTGAAAAGTACGTTATAGGCCGAATGATTGCCTGAACTAAATTTCTCTAATAATAATGTATCCGATAATTCTTTAATTGTATTCAGCATGCTTTAATCACAGAAACTCTTCCTGACAAAAGTAGCGGCCAAAAGTCTCGGATATATTAAGGCCGTGTTAACTTATAGAGAACTATTGAGCTGAAGATTAGACCTACTCTTCTTTAGCGATACGCATGCCGCGGAGCGAAAAAGCAGTTCCTGTGCCAAGTATGGCCCCCGCAGCCACATCTGTAGGGTAATGTACACCAAGATACAAACGGGAATAGCCAACAGAGCCAGCCCACAAATAAGACGGCACAATTACATACCATTTGGGATAAGCCTGAGATAAAGCAGTAGCTGTTGTAAAAGATGTAGAAGTATGACCAGATGGAAAAGAGTAATGAGCTGGCTGGTAGACAGCCTTGATCTTGACATTGGCCAGGAAAGGTCTGGGTCTTTTCACTACTTTCTTGATGAGCATGGTAAAAAGCACATTAACGGCTGAACTGCTTGCCACATACAAAGCATTCTGCCGCATTCTTTTATCGTCAGCTATAATACCGCCAGCCAAAAGACCTACAGGAACACCTACATTTACCCAATCGTTGTGATTGGATAAAAACAGAAAAAAATCCGTTTGCCGGGGTGTTCTGCTTTCAGAAAGATCAATCAGTACTTTATCATCAAAACGCTGCAGTGCAGATTGGCCTTTACCCTTAAACGGAAACAAAGCGACAAAACAAATCTGACAGATTAAAATATATTTTAAACAAGCTTTATGCATAATCTGACGAAAATAACATTTTTATTTTACAACAGATCTATCTGCTTGCCGCAACTCGCTATACTTTCACAACATCCCTTTATTTACAGTAACACACTGGTCATCATCAAATTTCCTTCATTTCAAAAACAACTCATAAACAAAAATGCTGTTAAGTTTACTGATGTAAACTTAACAGCAAGCAAAGTTATGTAGTGCGTTTACTTAACTGCTTTAATTTCTACGCGTCGGTTTTTTGCACGGCCAGCTTCATTGCTGTTTGAAGCAATTGGGTTGGCAGTTCCATAACCTTTGATTGCTAAATTAGCAGCACTTACACCAGCATTCACCAGGTAAGATTTTACTGAATTTGCACGATCAACTGATAAAGACATGTTGTGTTCAGCAGTTCCTTCAAGAGAAGAGTATCCATTCAAAACAAATCGAGCAGAGGGATCTTTTTTAATTTCTCTGGCTACCCGGTCTAATGTTTCAAAAGAAGAGGTCTTCAACACATCAGAGTTAAACTCAAACTGGACATTACTAAAATTGAAATCTGGTCGCTCAGGCTTTGGAGCAGGAGCTTCCTCAGCAGCTGGAGTAGTAACCTTTGCATCAACAGGTGTTTCAGTTCGAACTGGGGGAACTGGTGGTTTAACTGCAATTTTCTTTGTTTTGCAAGCTTGCATCGAAACAAGCGACAGGGCAAGAAGGCTCAGTGCCATCTGATTCTTTAAAATTTTCATTTGTGATTGGTTTGGTAATCAAATCTTGCACGAAATCATCAACCTAAAATGATTCCTTACATGCAATACACCGAAGAAACGAATATTTTATTTAAATCGTGCCTTTTATGACATTTTTTTTCTTGATTTTCTTTTTGTCGACTTAAAATGAAGACTAGGTTTGTTTTTAATCATACCTTTGTATAGATGAATACAGTAAAAAAACTCATACTATTGCTTTGCCTGGCGGGATGCTTCGCAGCATGTAAAAACAAAGATTTTAATGAAGAACAACAGTTCAAAACAGACACTACACTGATTAGAAAATTTATTACCGAAAATTCTATTCCAGCAAAAAAAGATGAGAAAACCGGACTTTTTTATCAGATATTGGAACCCGGACAGGGACAATTTAATTATACGCTGAACACCACAGTATCCGCACAATATGTTGGAAAGTTACTCAACGGAACACAATTTGATGCCACACAACCAGGACAGGATTTCACGTTTGCCCTCGGGCAGGTTATTCCAGGATGGCAATTCGGGGTTAAGCTTGTTCAAAAAGGTGGAAAAATACGCTTACTCGTTCCGTCTTTACTTGCTTATCAAAATAAACAAACAGGCCCTATACCAGCCAACTCTATCCTGGACTTTACCATTACGGTTACCAATCTTAAATAGGAGTTTATTGCATTGCAGATAAAACTTCTGAATACAATAAACCACTGCCACCTCCATAATGTTGCACAATTTTAAGGTTAGGTCTGATTGATATCAAACCTAACCTTAAATCTTGTTCTTCTGCTGGTGTAATGCCATTACCCAATAACACCAAATGAAGCCCCTCTTTTTTGCATATCGCCAGGGCTTCAGCATCACTACAAGTAGCGATACCTATCCATTCTGGCCTTGCATTTAATAAACGAGACATCGTTTCTGTGATACCGGTATCCCTACCGATGTATAGAATTGTCAAATTCATAGTGAAAGATTAAAATACCATAGGAACATCCATCAGTAAGACTTCAGTATCCTCACTAGTCGACTTAAATTCAATTGAGGTAACATCCCATACCCCCATACCATCCCGCTTATCTAACTTTTGGCCACTGACTTCAAGACTGCCTTCTATCACGAAGATGTACACGCCATTTCCTGATTTTTTGATCTGATAATTAATTTCGAAATTCCGATCAAATTTACCTAAAGAAAACCAGGCATCCTGATGAATCCAAACACCTGGATCATTTGGATCCGGCGATAAAATTTGCTGAAAATGATTACGTCTTTCGGCTACATCCAGTGTGATTTGATCATAACGGGGTTTCACATTCTTTTGATTTGGAAACAACCAAATCTGAAGCAATTTTACCGGCTCGCTTTCACTCGCATTAAACTCACTGTGCTGCACGCCGGTTCCGGCGCTCATGACCTGGATATCACCCTGCCGAATAACAGCAGAAGTCCCCAAACTATCTTTATGAGCAAGTGCCCCTGCTAGTGGGATGGTAATGATTTCCATGTTGTCGTGCGGATGCGTACCAAACCCCATTCCACCATCAATCCGATCATCATTCAAAACCCGAAGTGCACCAAAATTTACTCTATCAGGATTATAATATCCTGCAAAACTAAAGCTGTGATGAGCATCTAGCCAACCATGGTTAGCGTGTCCACGGGAATTTTCTTTGTGCAAAACAAACTGTGCCATAATATTTCCTTTCTTATTGTTTAACAAAAATATGACTAATAGCCGCACTGTCCATTGATGTAGGATAAGTAATTCTTACTATTTATTTTATGATTTTATTCACCATTTTTTTCATTAAAACACAATCTTCTTATATTATTTACCTAATTTTATGAGATTAAATCAGAAAAAAGCCTTTTTTATGAACCTGAAACAAACTGTAGATGCAATTTTAAAATCCAAATCCAGATCATTAAGATGGCTAGCCGCGGAAATGGATAAAACTCCTGATGGATTAAAACTCAGTTTGATCAGACATTCTATTAAATACATAGACATCATCAGCATGTCTACAATTCTGGAAGTTCCCATCAGCCGATTTTTTGAAATCGAACCTGATGCCGATAAACATGAAAACAAATCAGGATCTCCATTGGAACAAAAATCGGAAGATATTGATTTGAAAAGCAATTTAAAAACATGTAGAGAATTAATAGCGACACTGAAGGATCAAATCAGAGACAAAGACAAAATCATCAGCCTGTTAGATAAAAGATGAAGATCCTTATTTTGAATAATTCTACCCAGTAACTTTTATGTTTTACGGACAATCGAAAGATGATTTGTGTAACTACTGTCACGCACAAAGCAAAGACAACCCCAAAAAACTTGATTTTGCAAGTGATGATAAACCAGAAAAAGAAACAGCAAGAGCGATGATGCGCATGACAGCAAAAATTAATAAGAAATACTTCCACGAGAAAAAAGATAGAAAAGCACTTTTGGCCATTTCCTGCGTAACCTGTCATAATGGGCAACACGAACCAAAATCTAACTAATACATCAAAAGTCTTTACTAGTTTATATACACGTCAAATTATTCTCGCTATTTGTAATTCGAACGCAAAACCAGTTTTTTGATGTCTGACACAAAAATCTTACGACCTTTGGTCGTAATGATTTGTTCAGACTTAAACTCTTTCAATATCCTGATCACATTTTCTTTAGCAATACCGGCAATACCTGCCAAATCAGTTCTCGATATCTCGATTATAATAGGCTCGTTTTTTACTGTATCTATTTTGAATTTTTCACGTAAAACGATTAGGGCGATTGCCAGCCGTTCCGTTGCGGTACGTTGGCCAAATATGGAAAGCTTATTTGCAAAAACAGTAATTTCCTGACTCATCAGCTTCAACAAATGCCTAGCAAATAAAGGTGACCTGTTTAAGACCTCCATGAATTCTTCCGTAGGAATAAAACTAATGATGCTGGATTGTAAAGCAGACATAGAATCTGAGTAACGCTCTTCAGCCAAAACGGCATGATAGCCAATCAATTCATCACGACTGGTAATATACAAAACATGCTCACGTCCATATTGATCAACTTTATATTTTTTAACCTTACCTTGATGTATAAAAAATAAACCAGATGGTTTGACTCCCTCCTTATAAATAATTTCACCTTTCTTATATTTTTGCTTTTGCTGTCGGCCAATCAACACGTGATAATCCTCATTGGACAAGACGTCCAGCGCAAATTGTGTGGTAAAATAAAGGTGATCAATTGGAAAAATACCTTTCAAACTCATATCGCGAAGATACAACTCTACCACATTTCATCGGCTACAACCTGATAAAAACCAGGATTACCAGCTTAATGACAAAGTAAGCCGGCCTTTTGCTGTTTGATCAATTCGCGCAAACGAATCATAGCATAACGATAACAACTCCATTGCACACTGGTACAGGACAATGGAGAGACCAACTCCAGCTTATCCTCCATTAAGATTAAAAATTCTATTGTCGCATCTGAAGAATGAAGGCCTTTTATAGATGCGTCGATAATTTCATCTACTCTGCCATAATCGACAGCTTTTTTTAACTCAGCCAGGCTTAAGGATACATATTCTTTGATAACCATGAGGTATAAATCTATGTTACGATGGGTATAACTTAATTAACGCATCAAAGTTAAGGCTAAAAAAGAAGCCAATCAGCGTATTTTTATCAATATAAAAAATGATAATTATCAGTTTTAAAGCTTTACAATAGATTTAAAGTGAGCATACGCAGGGATTAACACGAAAATGGGACAGCATCATTCATGCACTCAATTGCCAGTTGTAATTCTGACAAAAAGATGTTCAGTATTCAGCGCCTGCCCATCTTACCTAGTTGTTCGTATCAATAATCCTCAGCAAATGATCAAGGTCAGCTTCCGTATTATAAAAATGGAAAGCAACCCGAACACCTTTACCCCTGCTCAGGCAACTGATATTTGAATCAAGCAGTTGCTGATACTTTAAATCAGTCAGCAAAAGATTAAATATTGGAGAATGCGTTGCTCTGTTTGCGATTTCTGGAACCAGCAAAGCTCTTGAATCAAATGCATACCTCGCTTTTTCAGCAAGCGTCTTAATTGTATTTTCAATCAGCTCCATGCCTATTTTCTGCATAAATAAAATAGATTGATTGAGCGTACCAAAATTAAGCGTATCCAAATGTCCTGGTTCAAAACACAAGGCTAGCAGACTTTTATCCTTTAAAAAGCACTCTCCAGGCAATTGAAATTGCTTTCGATCCTGATAAAGTTGCGCTTCTACAGCCGTTTTTAGCATCAAAAAACCGTTACCGTACCCGCTAATAAGCCATTTATAACCACTAGAAAAAAAAACATCTATTCCCGAACTCTCAAAATCAAATGTTTCTGTCCCGCAGAACTGAGTGCCATCTACAACAATGAGCAGATCGGGATAAAGCGCTTTCAACTGATTGAAAAAAGCAGGATTTATTTTTGCACCATTGGTGTATTGTACCAAACTCAAAGCCAGAACAGTTGCACCAAAGCGCTTAACCTCGTCAACTATACCCGCTTCTGTATCCAGATCAATCTTGATATATTGACAGGCAAAGCCCCTACTTACCACAGGGTAGTTTATAGCAGGATAATCGGATGCCAGCAAAATAAAACGGTGCTTGCGATCCAGACCATCCAAAAAAATATTAAAAGCAATAGAACAATTTGGCACCAGGAATACCTGTTCAATTGCTGCATTAAAAAAATGTGCTACGTTGGAACGAACTTCCTGAATAAAGCCAGCCTGATTTAAGCGAAACCCACTTCCCTGTTCCTCAAAAGTCGTATCATGTGCTTTCCTCCAGTTCACGATTGACCTC
>Ga0116227_10009567_pt1 | contig 17514 bp, 10 predicted proteins | sample S1TSphgellanicum_FD_89693 | JGI IMG/M metagenome (GOLD analysis project Ga0116227, IMG submission 89693) | Host-associated microbial communities from peat moss isolated from Minnesota, USA - S1T2_Fb - Sphagnum magellanicum MG | ecosystem: Host-associated > Plants > Peat moss > Unclassified... | reverse complement strand
GTTTTTATTTATACTCATTATTTATTAAAATATAATATATATATATATATATATATATATATATATATATATTTATATATATATATATATATATATAGGGTATCAAAGTTTGATGTAAATAAGAATTTGTAACTAAGTTTAATGTGGCTTAAATATTGCATATTAGAAAAATTGGTAATAATAGGGCGGGGGGAAAAATCCTTGACATAATACCCCTCAAATTCCTTATTTGACACATGTAGTGTAAAATTTTAACACACAATGTCCCCTGTGGGTTTTGGTTGTATGTTTTCAAGAATGTCTATATGTATATCATAAAACCTTTTCAAGTTTAGCAATTGGGTGCTAAAATTTTGTTTTATTTTTCAAAATCCACTTTGGCAATGAATTAAAAAAAATTACAAATTTCTAGCAATAAATATAAGGAGATTCTTTGACAAGTTTTATAATGAATACTTGATTCATAAATTGTGATGACGACAATAGGACCATGTTTTTCAAATTTTGGTAAAAAAAAATTTTGTTTTTTTTCCCCCATGTGTATTCAAGATAAAAACTAAAACACTTGTGATAATTTCAAGGTAATCCTATTCAAGATGAAAAGATCCTACCACAAATTACCCCAAAAAACCAAAAAATTGTTTTAGATATTCCACAAACCCTTGTTTCTATTCATGTTCCACTCAAAGGATCATTGACCCCACATTTCCTAAACTATTTTTTTGTATACACCAAACCTTGAGGATTTCAAACCTTTAAGCCTCTTATTTTATCTTTTAGAATTTCATTTCATATTTCCTTCACCTAGATATAGATCAAAATTCACCCTTTCAATAATTCCATGTTTGACATATTGTTATATGTCACACAAATTTATTTTATATATATAGTCCATTTTTTCATGTTACAACCAATGTTGTGAAGGTATTTGATTTCAAGGGTTAAAATTGGGGGTTCATGCCTAGGTATTTGTGACATGGATTCAAGTTGAAACCCTTTTGTTGGAACCATTACAAGAATTAGATCATGGAATTAGTTTTTAATTGGATATGGAATTGAACCTAGAACATTGAAAAAAACATTTTTGAATACATGGTCATGATCTTTAGGAAAGAAAGTTGATTTTTTATAAAATAAGTTGATTAAAAAAGAAATTTAGACCTAAGTATTAAGTTTAATTAGGTTTTGAACTCTAAACATACATAGACCTTTGTTTTAATTTGTTGTGAAACTTTGTACCCACACAATCTCTAGCATTGGGGAGTGTATAATTTGTACATGAAATCCAACCTAGTTTTTGAATTGCCTAGAGGTTTTGAATTTGAAATAATGTGTTAAAACTAAAATTGAAAATTTTAGATATTGTAAAAACCAAGCTCAAACCCTAATTTGAAGAACCTCCAAATAAATTTTACAATGTCAAAACTAAGACTAAAGGATCTCTTTAAAAGGAAAAACAACACAACATTCGTTACAACCTTTTTGATAAAGTTCTCAAGCATTATTCAATCAACAATTATGTTGAGAACTTATTTGACTATACATTACAAGATATTAACCAATTCCCACACATTTAAAGTTTTTATTCTAAGAAAAAAATGTAGGATCGCTTGAAATAATATATGAAATACTCTTAATCCCCAACAACTAATCCTCAAAACATATTTGCAAGATTTATGGACATTTAAATATATTAAAATGGTTTTAAAATACTAATGAACATCAAATGACCCATGATCACAAATAAATTTTCCATAGTCCACCCACTTTGTACAACAATTGACACATCATCACATAAAAACTAAAACATGGTTTATGAAGCCCATCACAAAAAGAAATAGGAAGTATTGGAACTACTCTTATGATGTTAAATGGTATGCCAATGGTCAATGGTGCGAGAAATTACCCTCTTAGCACTCATAGTTAGTTAATGAAATATTCATTTCCTTATGTGTCCTTTAAACATAACTAGTTATGGAATAGTTTATTAATTTTGCACCCAATTGCAATTGTGGAATCCAAAATTGATTGTTGGGTTTTGAACTATCTAGGAACGCATTTCCTCTTTTGTAGGAGAAGGGAAAACTTGTGATATCTAGATTTGATTTGCTTTGGGGATTGTGCAAATAGAGGAACAACTCATTCATGAAAATCAATTGTGTTATATATTGGATGATTCTTTCATTTTTGTCAAGACAGATATCAATGAGGTTTAATGAACATGACATTGTTGGGTATGTGGTCTTGACATATTACATCTTTACTATTAGGTCCTTTCTAATAGCACCTACATTCTTTCCTACATTTTGGAGAATGGCCAACTCTTCATGATTTTTTTCTAATCTTTGTCATTTTGATGATCTCCTTACAAATCTTATAGAAAAGAAGACTTGCAATGCATTTATTAAACTAGTGTCCTAACAAGATACCTTAAGTATGCACATAATGCTACATTAAATTACACAACATTGTTCACTCATTAGGAAATGAATTCCTCACATGCATGTAAATTATTGTATCACCTAATGTTTGGTGAACAAGTCATCAATGTGCATTGTGGATGTACCTATGTATAAATAATACATACCAAGAGAAAATATACCCCATTTTGCTAGACAATTCTTTATACTACCATCTTTCTTACCTTACCTAGTTGGTCAAATTTCAAATTCACCTTACTTTTATCCGACCCTATTGGTTTGTATTCCAGATCTAATTTTTCACAAGTAGGTATTTAGTTCTTTTGAAGTGGGTACAAAGATGCAATATGCAAAAATCATCCCATGAATGATGTGGATTCCCACATTTTGTAGTGATGTAAGTTAAGATGGATTTGTTTGATATATAACAAGTGACTAGTAAATATTTTTACTTTATGCATTTTGGTTTATCCACCTTGAACAAGATTGTTGTTTTATACTTTTGCAACTTTAGTAGATTGTTTTAACATTTACTATCATGGGAATGGCTTGAATGCATTATTAAAGTTGCGAAATGGTTTTTTTTTCACCACTGTTTTTTATTTCCCTTAAAATGTTTTCAATATCATATCTTCATTTTTCAATGCTAGTTGCATGACTAATTGTCTTCTCCACTTGTCAATATGCTATATTTATACAAAGATTATACATGTATTTCAAATCACCTTAAATATTTATCCTACATTTATGCATTTATACTTAAAAAGAAAACATCAATAAAAGGTGAATGCTCATCTATAGATGTTTTGGAAGGGTGTATTCATATTAAGGAATTCCACAAAGGATGTTATAAATTACAACCAAAAGAACTTTTAATTCTTGATTAACTATGACATAAATGTAAGGACTTTTTCCATGACCAAAAAAAGATTCCATTTTTTCAGTTTACATGATTATTTTTGTTGGAACTTACTGAGTCAACGTTATTTGTTATTGTCAAGTATTTTTCTTTTAAAAAAAAAACATTTGGTTCAATTATATGCCACAATAGAGCTTCAAAAAATCACGGGCAAAATTCTTTTGCATGAAAACACCCCTAAATAGGTTAAATGGTGATCATTTATTTTTTCTTTTATGTAATTCAATATTATAACATCCAATCAAATTCATGTAAAATTAATTTTTTTGAATTTCAAAATTTGAGAAATTCATTGCCCAAATCTCAAAATATCAAAAGCTCGAGTTGCCCATGTTAGAAGTTCTAAAACCCTTCTAGATGTAAGCCCTAATCATTGTTATGCTACTTCATTGTCATGGTTGCACATGCTCCACTTGGTTGATAATATGGCCCAAGCTTGAGTGAAAAATGGGATAGGTTAGGTTCAAATGTTTGGTGGATACCTTGTGTAAATTTCAAAATTTGGTGCAAGCTTGCTTTGGAAGCATGTTTCATAAAAAATCACAATTAAATTATCATTGATAATCAACAACATAAATTGTTCATGGATCATCCTATCGCAATCCACTAATGTCTAAAGTTTGTAGAGGTGAATTGAAAGGTGCTAGAAAAATCAAGAAATGTAAAAGTAAATGCAAGTAAGAATTAAGAAACAAAAAGACAAATATTATGTATCAAAATGGATGAAAAAATATTGATGTCTTCATTTATGTTGAAAATATTAAATATTTTTATAATGCAATCCAAAAATCTTGAAATTTTCATATTATATGCCAAAATTATAATATTTTAATAAATAAATAATTCAACACCCCATTGCCAAATCCAATAAGATACTATGGTAATTTGCAAAGCCTATGTAATACCAATGTTTATTTTTTCAATTTCAAGTGGCAATCATCCATAACAATATTTAACCATATTGGCGATATTCAAAATATGAAAGTAAAAAAATCTTAAGCACCCTTTTATGTTGAAGGTAATTGTGATAATTTTTTAGAAACATTTTTTTTTGGGGATTTTTTTTGAAAAAATGAATTTTCAACAAAATATTCTTTTTTCAAATTTTGTGTGTGCAAAATGCCAAAATTTTGCTTTAAACTACTATGTATTCTTACCTTTAGATTAATTATTTAAAAGCTTATATATCCCTAAGTGTTTACACTAGAAGGCTTGGGCTTCAGACCACACAAATTTAAAATCCTTCATTGGTTGAAATTATGAAGAATGGTCAGTTTGGGTTTACACCAGTGTTGTGTGTGTAAGTGTCAATGGTCATATATATGGCGTGTATAATCCATGTAAGAGTAAATGATTTACACTTACACATCATTTTTTTATACACTTACACTTACACTTACATGCGGGTAGTGTAAAAAAAAAAAAAGTATGTACATGACCCCGTGTAAAAACTTAAGGTCGTGTAATATCTATGTAAACATATTAGGGTTAGGAAGGGAGTTGCTTGTGTGTGCAACATTTCCTTTGTTTGTTTTTGTTGTGCGCCACTGCCATTGGAGCTTGCCATTGTCCTTTTTCATGTTGTTTTCAGGTGAGCAAGTTGTTCTTTTACCCCCTCAAGGTTTTGCTCCCATCATTGTTTGGTGTTCATGTGTTTGTGATGGCTAATGTTATGTGTCGTTTTACTTCCCTCTGTCATTTTTTATGTGTAGAAATCTAGAGCAATGAAGTCTAATGTTGGTTGTTGTCATCACCATCGCAAAGGACCTGTAAGCTTTTGTTGCCATCATTTTGTTTAGGCAAGCAATGTCATGCCTTGACCCAACTGTTATGGTGTTTTTTGCTTACTCATATGTTTTTTAAGGCAACGAAGTTTTGAAGCTTCAGTGGTCTCAAGTCTCAAGCGCCTTTTGCTTTTGTGTGCACATGGTTTTGTTCCTATTCATCATTGTTTTGTGTGTGGCCTTGCTCTTATTCGTTGTTGTTTATATGTGTAGGTTCCAAAAGCCAAGGAGGGGAAAACTTAACACATGGCTGAATTTGACATGCGTTGGAGTGCATAGAGCTCATCATTTTTTTCAGGGGAACAAGGGCATGCCTTAACCTCACTTTCCTGGTGTTATTTGGCTTGCTCACGTGTTTTTCGGGTAGTGAAGTTTTGTGAAGTTCCGGGGGTCTTTCACTTCTTGTTTTCGTGTGTGTGCGATCTTGCTCCTATTTATTGTGGTTTCTGGGTGTGCAGTAATGCTCTTGTTGTCGTTTTTGTGTGTATAGGTTTTAGGAACTAAGATCAACGAAACAAGACACATAGCAAAGCTTTTTCAAATGAGTATGTTGTGCTTTGACATAGCTTTTCTGGTGTTTTCCTGCTTGTTCACGTGTTTCTCAAGGTGCTGAAGCTTGTGAGGTTTTTGGGGTTTTGTGCCTCTTGTTTTTGGGTGTGTATAATTTCATCCTATTCATTCTTGTTTTTTTGTGTGCGATTTTGCTCTTGTTAATCGTTGTTTCTATGTGTGTAGGTTATTAGAATTAGGATCGGCAAAACTTGATGCACAATAGAATTCAACACGCATTGCAACATAACTCATAATGTAGAGCAGTGAAATTCATAACATAGTAGAGCCTATAGAGCAACGCAACGCAATGCAACAAAACTTGCAGTGCAATGTAGTAAAATTCGAATGTAATGTATCATAATAACGTTCGCAACATAACACAATGCAACATAGTTCGCAATGTAGCACAACAAAGTTTGTAGTGTAATGCAACTTAACGCACAACGTTGTAAAATTCAACATGCAACTTAGCAGAACTTTATGCATAGTAGAACTCGATGTCCACTAGAGTTCAATGTGTGGTGAAGCTCAATGCATGCCATTAGTTCTTTCAAGTGAACAATGTCATGCCCTTAATTCAACTATATTGGTGGTTTCTACTTACTCATGTGTTTTTCAAGGTGGTGAAGCTCTATGAAGTTTTAAGGGTTTTGTGCCTATTGTTTTTGTGTGCGCGTGATCTATTCTTGTTCAATATTGTTGTTGTGTGTGCGGTCTTGCTTTTGTTTGTCATCATTTTTGTGCTTGTAGGTTTCAAGAGCCAAGGTCGATGAAGTTCAATGTGCGCCATTAGTTCCTTTAAGTGAACAATACCATGCCCTTGACCTAGTTTTGTTGGTGTTTTCTACTTGCTCATGTGTTTTTCATGGTCATGATCGATCTGTGAGGCTTTAATGGTCTCATGCCTCTTGTTTTTGTTTATGATTAGGACCTTGATGTTTTGTGTGTGCAAGGTCTTGCTCCTATTTGACGTTATTTTATGTGTGTAGGTTCCAAGAAGAGAAATTGGTGGAGCCCAACATCACCGCCAACAAGTTCTTTAGGTGAGCAAGAACTTCCCAACTCACCTTTTATAATTTGGTCATCATTTTCATGATTTTTCGTATTGTTCCCATTTCCCCCCCTTGTAGTCTTGCTGGACTTCCTATTGTTTATTAAGTGCAAAAACCAAAAGTGTTATGACTTAAAGGATGACACAAATTAATGTAGCTTAATCTTCACCATGTTTTCTAATTTATTTTAGGTGAGCAAGGTGCTTGGGCCACCTAACCTTCATTCAAATGTTGTTGTTTTTTAGTTTAAAAAGTTAGGAAAGTCTAAGTCTTGAAGTTTGCAAAGATTTGTTGTTACTTGGTAAGGTCAATTGACAATTCAGGTACTAATAGATTTCTGCAGGTCAAGTGTTAATATATCTTTGTAGCGTCAATTTAGATGATCTAAGGTTGCAAATACAAAAACATTGTCAATTAGCAAATCATGTAATAGTTTAATTTTTTTGTCATAATGAGGGATTGAGATAAGATAGGTGATTTATTGCAATTAACTTTGGGATGTTACATTATGAATGTGTTACAATACTTGAATATTGAAGAGGTATCTAAAATGCCCTAAACAAATAACAACAATGATTGAATGTGCAACAATGTAATTTGATCTACAACAACAAATCAAAATTTGGTTAACAACAATATCGAAGAGGTATCTAAAGCACCTTAAACAAACAACAATAGTGGTTTTGTGCAACAATCTACAACATATCAAGTTTTGATAATAGTAGGGTTTTTGAAGCAAGATGTCATTTTTTATTATCATTTTGGCATGTTTTGATTTGATTGAAAGAAGTCACAAATTGTGATCAAATATCTGATTTTTTTTTTAATGTAATGTTTTAGGGTATGGTAGAATAACTAGAACATTATGTGAAACTGCAAATTTCGACTCTTTGCCCTTTCAAGGAAAACATCATGTGGAGTTGTCCTTGGCTAAAAAGAGTCCTTTCAATCCTATAGTTAGGGGAACATGTTATTCATTTATAGGTGTTAACATGAACACCTCAATTTCAAATAATAGGGATAGAAATCAAGCAGAAACTTTATTGACTTTACACAAACAAGCCAAATTTTGGGCTGGTTATGGTTGAAAGTCTATCCCATGGGCTTTTTTTGTTGTGAACAATGGGGATCTTCCCAATTGTGATCAAGTGCAACAATTGAGATTTTTCATATGTTTTCCCAATGTTGTCCCTCCTTCCTTGATTGAGAAAAAAACTAAAGGGAAAAATGGGATCATTGCTTACAACATTTCATTTGGGATTAATTCCATGAAAAGGCACATTGAAGCTGAACATCTTGAGCTTGTAACTTCATATGTCGAATAAGTTGCTACAGACAATATTTTGGGGTCACAAATAACAGATGATGCCCATTGCAAGGCCATGCAACTAGCCAAAAAACGATTCAAAATAACACCTGGTGTTATTTTTATATTTTTTAGGAACAAAACTCCTTACAAGAAGCAAGATGGACCTCAAAAGTTATTTCTAGAAGACTTGGTGTTGCTAACGGCTAAAGGGTTTTTCCCCTTAAGCACGTGTGAAAATGTGTGGATGTGGAGGTTAGTTTTGAGGTTGGATCCCAAAATGGTTTTTCCTTTTCAAAATACATTATCCGAAGAAATCCTTCCAAAGATGGTTACATGTTGTTTATAGTTGCATGTTCAACCTTTGTTTAATGCCACACCTACAGTTATAACAACATTTGATTTATGGATGAGTAGGGGGCAACAAGATTTTATTTTTTGTTGTTGTAAATTTTCTTTTCGTAGATTGAAAGCCACATCATGTTATAATAGGCCTTTTTGAAGCCAATGAAACTACGGGAGTAGGGTTGGCAAGGCAATTGAAGACCATGCTCGAGACATTTGGTCTCACTTCCAAGGTTTTGTGTTATGAAAAAGACGAATGCACTAACTTGGCAAGCATGACCACAACCCTAAAGTCTATAATTTCATGTGAAGCATTGAGTTTGCTTGTCCTTCTTGATGGTGCATGTTTTGGACATGTTATGAGCAAGGCAACTCAATATGCTACAAATGATGACAAGATTTTCAAAGACATGGCGCCAATTAGTGTGAAATTTGCACAATCATCTCTTCAATCTTGCATCACACGGCCCAAAAATTTAGGTATGTTGAAAATCTGGAATTCATTAATACAAGCATTATAACTTATGACTTGTGAAATGTTCAATAAATTTGATCTCCTTTCATTGTGTATTGTAAGCAAAGGTGCAAAAGAATGGAAGTTGGCATGCCTAGAATTTGGTTTGCCAAAATGTGAACTAACAACTTCAATGAAGATGCATTTTGCATCCAAGGTTGCTATGTTTCAATATTGCTTAGCCTACAAGGCTACCATTACCATGTGCTATGGTCATCAAATAGAGGCTTCAGTAAACATGATTCTTTCAACACAAACTTGGGCAATTGCTGAAGCAATTTGTGATGTTCTTTCCCCTGTAGTGACTACATGTGTAGTCAATCAACGTTGTGGGTATTGGTTATTCTTTGATGCTCTTGTTTTTGCAATCAAGTTATATGTGAGACTTACCAAGGAGGAATTGCAATTGTAAGTTGAAGTTGATGCCTCTAAGGAGATGGACATGCGCACTAAGGTGAGAAAGCTTGGTGCCAACATGTTAAAACAAGTAGCTTTTGTTTTAAGGCCTTTCCTTGATTTCATGGATTGCTTCAAGCTTTATAAAGTTCACAATATGGTTGTTCTTATGTTGGATCCTCGATTTAAAGACTTGAGTCTAGTCGGAAAATATATTGGTCATTTTTCTACAATTGGGATTGTTGTTGCATATGATATAAAATTTCTCCTCCCTACCCTCAAGACTTTGTATCAAAAACACCATGGACGATCCAATGCTTCTTCACCTATTGTGCAAGAAACTATGCGCAATACAAATGTTGTTTTTGGAATGGAATGTTTGAAGATGAAACTTGTTTCGAACAAGTAAGTGTTTTTTTTCATACTTTTTTTATATTTATTTACAAAACATTATGACTTGACTTTTTTTTTGTTTGCAATTTTCAAGTTAATTCATTTGAAGATTATGTGTGTGAATGTGGGTTTGACAAGAATTATCATGCTTTTGCACATTTGATGTGCCCTTAGGAGAAGTAGAAGACCCTCTTCTTTGGTGGTTAAAACATGAAGGGCAATTTCCAACAATTGCCTATTTAGCTAGAACGATTCTAAGCATACCTAGTAGTTAGATTGAGACAAAGAGAGTATTTTTGATTACGGGCATTCTCACAAGTCTGTTGTTGTAGACTTGATTCGAAGAACTTGGATCTCTTAGTTCTTCTAATCAAGAATTGGCCTAATGATCCCACTATTGGATTTGAGGCTAAGAAAGGACCTCAAGATGTGGATGGGTTTGGAGAGACTGAGGAGGAAATACTAGGTTTGTTGGATGCTGAGTTTCCTAATGAAGTTGAGGATCACGTAAAAGAGTGTGTGCAGAATTGGGACATGTATCCATGATTTCAATAATGTTTTGTTCATTTTACACATGGAATTTTTTTTGTTTTGATTAATCTCTTATCCCATGTTGTCAAGTTGATGAAGGTGCCAATTCTATGATCACATTGAAAACTAAAATTGATGTAACCTTTCAAATGATCAATTTTATCAAAGTTTGCATGTTTTAACATCTTATTTATTTCATTTGTTTTTTTTCGTTTTACACAATGTGTAAGTAGTTTTACATTTACATGTCTTTACATGGTGTGTAAAAATAGTGTAAGTGATTTACACTTACACTTGCACTGTTTTTAAACAATGAAAAATTATTTACACAACCTTACACTTACACGTTTCAAGTTTGTTAATTACACTTACACATTTTGTGATCCTACACTTGCACTTACATTTACACAGCATGTAAATTTTATAAAAAAAAAAAGATTTACACTTACACGGAGTGCAAGTCCTAAATTGTATACACGCACAACACTAGTTTACACTAGGGTAGTTTAGGGCCCACGCCCAAGCAAATGACTTGGGATGAAAAAACTCGTCTTGGAATCCTAAATGGATAGTTGTGTATAATGTTGCTAGGGCCATTGGGGTAATTGTTTTTAGGCATACCTCAAAGAGTTGGGAAATAGGGAAATAGTGAAAGCCCATGGGTTCCTAAATAATCTTAGTCGTTGATTTATGGTTTTTAATTATTTTTAATATAAAACAAAAACCAAGAATGAAAAAGAAGAAAGCCAAAGAAAAAACCTAGATTGAGAGAGAGAAAAAAGAAGACATAGGAGATGAACAAAAAGTTAGGGCACCACATTTCCTTCTGTTTTTTTAACAAAATAAATTTTTATTAAAAAAATGCTCATGGTCCATTCTTTTGGTCTAAATTGGGTTTACACTTCAAAAAAAGCCCACTTGAGTCATGGCCCATGTGAGTTTTCCCATGGTCTCATCCAAAAAGCGACATATTATGAGTGTGTTAAAGGTGCATTCACACTTGGTGTTTAGGAGCTCTAGTGTTGAGTACCCTCATCATGCTAGTAATTTAAAACTTAAAACTTACTTATCATGAAGATTTTATGTTAAGCTAACACTAAGTTATCGCCTATTTAACATTGCATGCCACCTAGGATGTCACTTAGATTTTTTATTTAACTTTACATGCCACCTAGGATGTCACCTAGATTTTTATTTAACTTTGCATGCCACCTAGGATGTCACCTAGATTTTTATTTTAACACTGACTTAACAGGTATGACAATTGGCGGGTTACCTTGGTACCTTGGCCAGTTTGACACTAATTATATTATTTTCAGAAATGTTGAAATTTTCAAAAATTATTTCTTCCAAATCAAAAAAATATTGTGAAGGAAAATAGTGAATATTTAGGAATATTTCATTTGTTGAAATGAATGTTTCAAAATTAATTATTTATTCTACAGACATGTGTTGAAATAGCCAAGGTACTATGATACTAGGTAACTACATGCACAGAGATGGTTAATACCAGTGTTGGGCGATTCTCTCTTTTTCACCAAAAGAATTGATGGGTAAGGGTCAAGCATATGGAATCCTAACCAATGGTTCTCAAAAACTCGAGTTTGTTGAGATTTGGTACCTAGTTGCCAGATTTTTAAGAATCGACAATTGAAACGAACCAAGGATTTTCATTTTGTATTTTTTTTTGAGAACCTAACCTATTTGTGAGAGGAAACTAAGGTGGATAAAGGAGATATGAGATGAAAAAAAGTTTGATGATATTGGGAACAACTTGGAGAACACATGGGAACAATACGGTTATCCCTAAAGTCATCCTATGTTAGTGGGCATGCAAACTAGTGGGCAGGCTCCTATGCCATTAGCACCAAGTATATTTAAAACATCCTAGAAGGTCACCCAACCCCAATACTATTCTGATTCATACTGGCTGTAAAATTCAGAGTTCTTATAGAACCCAATTGTGAGAAAACCAAATTTTTAAAAAAAAAATTATAATCTATTTTCAGAAATAAAAATCATTATAAATTCAATAACTTTTGTTCCATAAAATGCAGAGTTCTTATGGAACCCAATTGTGAGAAAGCCAAAAATTATTTATAAAAAAAATTATAATCTATTTTCAGAAAACAAAATCATTATAAATTCAATAAATTTTGTTCCATTGGTCCAAAAATTGTGAAACAAATAAACTTGCACACTGCCCCTCATTGACAACTTTCCAGGCAGAATGGATGCCTCACAGTTTGAGAGTGGTCATGGCATGGTCAAACAAACACCTATCATAATATATAGATTGATCAGACCCAGTGAATTATTTTTTGTGATGAATTTTCACCATTTTTCACCCAAAAAATTTGGAAAAAATCAATGTTCTGTCACAAATTCTCTGTTTCTTTAAAGAAAGTCACTCAAAAATGATGAAAGTCTTAATCGCAACAATTGCTTACAATATGAAAGGTGCTTAAGATTTTCCACTTTCATATTTTGAATATCACCAAATTTGGCTACATATAATTTATGGATGTTCAACACTTCAGCAACATCATATTAAAAATAAAATTAAATAATAAAATTAAAATTATCAAAATAAAAATAAAAATATTTCACCATCCAAAAATATAATCTTAAAAAAAAATCCTCTAAAAGAAACCCAAATAATCTTTCAAAAATATTATAACTCTGTTACTAATCTCAAGTTTCAACACTAGCCAAAATGATCATCTTTGAAAAATCCTCATATAAAAATAGACCTATTACCTAGGGGCAAAAGTCCCTTAAGCTACTATACTCTATAGCAAATCTAAACACAATATCCTTGCCTACCAAGGCAAGGCCAACAAAACGACCGGAAGTTATTAACAAAATCAAATAACCTCACAAGACTGGTGAGAACTAAGGACCATCCCCACTCTCTTCCATAAGACATGAACTATGAGATTGTCTTGGGCAAAATTTATATTGAGAACTTGTTTGCGTACTCCACACCCTCTCATAACACATGAAATGTGAGATTGTCATGGGCCAAGTTTAAAGCTGTGAAAACCTGTTTGCAAAATCAGGGTTGTTCATCGGCACTGCTGATGGGGTGGATAGCCAATTTCAAGAAACCCATTACACAAGGACCTATCCATCAAATCAGACTTTTGAAGCTTTTATTTTTAGATAATGTATATTGCACAAGGTTGCCTTTCAAGTACAAAGCCTGGGTTTAACCAAAAAAAAAACTCTGATTTTGACAACTATTTCACTATTTCAAAATAATAGTTTCAACAAACCCAACTTGAATATTTCAGATTTTCAACAATCAAGTCATCTGGTGGACCTCATGCTAGTTGAGTTCACAGTTATACATAAGATGTAAATATTCATCTAGACACAGTTGGATACACCTCCTGCCCAATGACCTGCATAGCTCTAGCTACTGGAGCTAATGGAATCCAAGATGGATATGCACTTACACCTTTACTGACAAGCTAGATGTGGTTTCCAACAGACAACTTATCACTCAAGACATTGCTAGCTATCACTCATTCACCAAATTGGATCATAGGCTGACAAGTGTAACATCAAGCATGTGCATGGAGCAGAGTTGAAAGCCATACCTGATTATAAGATGCACAGGAGTCGCCATTGCAGCCAGAATTTTGACGGTACTTCATGTAGCCAAGGATGAAGAGGATGAAAACCACCATGTCAAGCAAGACCTTGTTCATAAAGAACTCCTGAACACAATGTCCCAGGGCATCAACATGATGCTGGTGCATTCTCCAGCTTCAGTTCAGACACATTGGCAACATCACCTTGACTCATGCTGAATGCTGGACATGTGATAGATATGTATCTTATTATCCAAGTCCCTAAACCAGACAGACAGAACTTCCCAACAGCATGTGCAGTGTCATGCTTAGAATCTGCCATGAATCATTGAGGGTGGCAAGCCCTATGCTACTGCAGATCCTCCCCAGATGTGTATCTGAGACCAGCCATTCTGACAAAACCCTTCTGATAGCAAGATGCTGCACAAGCAGTGCAGAAATTAGTACTGCAATATCACCTGCCATCATCTTTTTTGAAATAATTTCTTTGCTTATAGAGAGTTGGAGTATGTACCATGGCCAAATCCAAGAAACCTAGCTCACAAAACCTGCAAGATAGCGCCTGTATGGACAACACCCCAAAACAAACACCTGAGAAGAAACAACTAGATAATGAGGAACAAACATACAGTCATGACTGAATCTAGCAGCCAACAAATTGGCCACTGGTTAACCAGTTTCTATGTCTCAAGTTGATGCATCAAGGCAATGTTCCAGTGGCTAGAAGTAGAAGTCACAGCTAGCTTGAATGATTGGATGAACAGCCATGCCAGATTGGAAATGTCAGAATGTATCTCTTAGGGTCTCTTTCCATTGGGCTGCTGTGATCACAACAGATTGTGTGTAATGGTGATCACAACAGCTTAATGGAAAGCCATTGACATAGGGCCTTGTTCCTTGCTGCCAGGACAGTTGCTTTCCATTGGAGAGCTGCAAGTGCATTGAAAATATGTAATGGAATCATGTTAGGAACTCTGGGAACACATGTTCACATGAAAAAAGGACAGATAACACTGCACCGTGAGTCCCAGTTTGATTCACAGCTCTCACCGCTTCTGCAAATAGTTAATGCTTGACCGGTAGAGCTGTGAGATAACTTCGAGCACAGCTAGTTGAAGAAACATAATGGAAAGCTACTGTCACAGCAGCCTAAATGGAAAGATGTCCTTGGTAAGGCAGGAAAATTTTCCCTGGACTTATATGATGCCAACATGAAGCTCTTACGAAATAGTGAATGAGGAACAACTTCTGACAAAACAAAGACCTGACCAAAAAAATCTGACAAAAACAAAAGAAAGAGAACAAAACAACCATAGCCAATGGATAGTGCCATCAATGTTCTTATCCTCCTTAGAAATCAATCTTATTGAATCAAAGTACTGTTCACAATCCATCTCTTGCCTCAGGTATATGCAAGACAAGACCCTTATGATGCATTATCCTCTTTTGCTCCACGTATTGTACTAACACAGAGGAATATTATAGCAACAAAACAAATGAGCCGCCTGCATCGGCAAACTGTATGCAAAGATATATATGAGGCAAACAGATATCAATCTCACGCCTCCTTAAGCTGCGTCACCTTCACAATGTACTCCTGCCTGGCCTCGTCCTGGGACTTGTCCTCTACCTTCTTCCAGGCGTCCCACTTGGCCCGTCCCTTGGGATCGAATATTCCAGGGCGGCTCGTCTCCGGTTTCCCGACGGTGGCCACCTTGAAGAGACCGTAGAGGATGAGCTTATCCTCGTTGGTGGTGGACTCTGGCAACGTGAGCGCATCCTTGGCGGCCTGGTCGAAATCTTCCTTCAATCCCATGGTGCGTGCAGGAGCAACAAGAATTTTGCACGGCCTCTTCGGACTAAGACCTTGGGGAAACAAAACCAAACCAAACCAAAAAAAAGGCAAAAAAAAATTTCTTCACAGCGTAGACGCTGCAAGATTTGAAATCAAAAATTTCACGGCCTCTTCTTCAAGAAAAAAGGGAAAGAAAAACAGTCCTTGAAGCTGGCGATGGAAGCTTGAACGCGACTGAAAACAAAGTACAGAAACAAACACACGCAAAGGACATCCTTCGCGATCCAGCACCGCCAGAAGGTAGAAGACGCAGATTCCACATGTCTCCTCAACGTTCCGGGAACCACGTTTTCATCACCGCAATTACTACCCACCTCATTTTCCGCACCGTAATAGGCGGTGTCCTGTTCTGTCAAATAATACGGAATATTTCGCTATCCTACGATCTAGGATATGCCACATAATGCAAGATGAGCGGCTGTACTCGGAGGGTTCAAAGTTTCGCATATTCCAGAATGTCGATAGCTTTTGAGAGGTCGATTCCAAAATGTGAACAGCTTTGTTGGCAGGTTGATTCTGCCATCATGGATCAGTGTGATAATGATGCATGTGTGCCTATTTGCAGCCGATTAAAAAACGGAAATTTACTCTCTGGAGCCATTACGCAAATAAATGTGCTGGCAACAAGTATACAGGCCAGCACATGGTTTCTGGATAACTTTCAATGAAAGTTCTGCATTTCTCATTTTACATTAAAAAGAAAAAAACAGAATTGGGCCTCTACAGCTGTTAATAAATGTGTAAGGTACAGTAAGGTACCTATGCAAGGGACTTGAGAGAGACGTTTGAGCCCCTAATTAGGTCCTATGAGGATTTAGTAAGGGATGATCCCAGGTATGTACCTTTTGCAAGGGACTCCAGACACGTTTGTGGTCCCTAATAAGGTCTCGTGAGGATTTTGTGAGGGATGATTCCAGTTACCTATACACATTGGGACTCCAGACATTTTGAGCCCCTTACAAGGTCCTAAAAGGATTTTGTGAAGGATGATCCCAGGTACCTAAGCAAGGGACTCCAAGCTCCAAATGTTTGAGCCCCTAATAAGGTCTTATGAGGTCCTACAAGGATTTTGTGAAGGATGATCCTAGGTGCCTAAGCAAGGGACTCCAAGCTCCAGATGTTTGAGCCCTTAATAAGGTCCTATTGAGAATTTCACAAGGGTGACAATCCAAAGTACGTGTGCAAGGGACTTCAGATGTTTGAGGCCCTTAATAAGGTCCCATGAAGACTTCAAATGTTTTGAGGACCTTAATAAGGTCCCAAGAAGATTGAAGTTTCAATAGTGTGCAATGCAAGATCATCCAAGTTCAAAGTAGTTGTTAGACAAAGGATGAATCAATTGAACATAAGAAAATTTTCAATTGTTCCTCAAAACTTAGCAAATTGAAACATCTAACTAACTAACTGAAAGGAAATCAATCAAGAGTCCATTAATAGTAGTGAATGAAAGTGAACTAGGCTTTGCGCTTTCTCAACCTTTTTTCTTCCTTTAATTAGTACAAAATTTAATGATGAAAAACCATTTAAGAAATTGTGGAAAGGTTGGAAACTTTTATCAAAGAAGGGTATAGGCTTGTAAATTTTTTTTCTTAAGGTTCGATTTGGTAAGTGAAATGTGAATATCATGTTTAAATTATGGTCATTTTTTTGTGGCAAAGGGGAACCACTCTTTAAATATTCCTCAATGATTGATAGTGTACAAGTATTATGAGGGAAATGTGAAAAGAACCATAAGAAAGGCCATGCAATAGGAAACCTATAATCCAATGCAAACAATTAATTCGAAAAAAAAAAAAAAAAAAAAAAAAAAAAAAAAAAAAAAAAAAAAAAAAAAAAAAAAAAAATTTT
>Ga0116227_10009566_pt1 | contig 17515 bp, 10 predicted proteins | sample S1TSphgellanicum_FD_89693 | JGI IMG/M metagenome (GOLD analysis project Ga0116227, IMG submission 89693) | Host-associated microbial communities from peat moss isolated from Minnesota, USA - S1T2_Fb - Sphagnum magellanicum MG | ecosystem: Host-associated > Plants > Peat moss > Unclassified... | reverse complement strand
TGTGAACTTAATGTATGGACATCAAACAAGAAACAACAAAAAATGAATGTGTATCATGGAGCAAGGGATTCAACCCAATAAGCAAAAGCTTTGTGAACTTAATGTATGGACATCAAACAAGAAGCAACAAAACAAATGTGTATCGTGGAGCAAGGGATTTTTACAAGAAGCAAAAGTTATGTGAGCTCACTCAATCAATGAATGGATGATAAGAATGTAAAATTAGGGTTTAGGAAACTTTAGACATTTGAAAAACTTGAATCCTAATCCTCAAGCCTTCAATCCTATCCTAACATAGAAAATCTTGTAAAAAAATAAATTCCTTTGTATTTTGAATGTGCTTATTTTCATAGAACTTTGCTTAAAACTTGATTCCATATTTTGATAACCTTCTCCTCAAACTATGAAGGGCCTATTCTTTGAACCTTCCACTCCAAAAATGTGAAGGGCCTATGACTTAAGCCCTCTTTGAAGAGATTTTGGATGCCTACATTTCCACTTAGACTAGGAAGGCCCTTAGTTTTGCTTTCAAGATAGGGCCTATGTTTTCCCATTACACCTACCCACCTACCTACCTACCTACCTCATTTTGATTCTACTCCTGCATATGCCTAACCTTAGTTAGTGGAATGGGTCAGGTCTCGTGACCCGACCAAGAGTTAGGGTTTGCCTTCTTGCCGCTTCTTCGTCTTGTTGTTGCTGGCTTCTTCTTCCTCCGCTTTCGTGCGATTTGCGTTTCTCCAGAAGGCAGAATTCGGGAGCTCCCGGGTTTGCGAGTGTGAGTGCTTGGCGCAAGGAACTTGTGTCGTAAGGTGAGATTTTCGATGCTTTTCATGTGCTTGTGAAGAAATCCTGGTTGCTAAATACACGTGACTGTGTTTCTTCTTTCTTGTCAAGGGAACCTTTTGAAGTTGCTGCTGCTAGGGTTGGATGTGGCCTTCGCTGCCTTGGCGCAAGGGTTTTGTCTACACTTGCAGTGGGAATCATGTAGGCAAGCATGTTAGGATGGCCACTTCATGTAGCGTCGTATAGAGAAATAAAAAAAAAGTAGCGTCCTAACAAAGTCTGATGTCTCAGGAACTTGTTTGGTATTGACAGGAGCTTTATTTCCACAGAAGTTTTTTTCTGCTATTTTGGTCCCTAATTACAATGAAGGTCTTCTCATGTAGATGCCACTCTTCTTCTCATGTACATGTTATGCAAAAGGTTACATGAGAGGCCCGGCTGTTCTTCTCATGTAGATGCCACTCTTCTTCTCCTCATATAGATGTCATGTAAAAGGTTTCATGAGAGGCCCAGCTGCTCTTCTTATGCAGATGTCATTCCTCTTCTCATGTAGATGTCATGTAAAAGGCTTCATGAGAGGCCCAGCTATTCTTCTCATGTAGATGTCATGTTTTTAAAGGTTTCATGAGAGGCCTGGCTGCTCATTGCCACAAGTGTTACAATGTGTTTTGATTTGTGGGTTTCTTCTTGCAGGTTGACCTATTCTTTGCCGAGTTTTAGACCTTATAGAGGAAGGTCATCACTATGACGACAGCAGAAGTTGATGCAGTGGATTTTGAGCCAGAGGAGGATGACCTGTTGGATGACGACGTGCCAATGGACGATGTGGAAGTAGCACCAGCACAACAAGCACCCAAACTCAAGTCCACGATAACAGCAACAGTTGCATCAGCAGGAGCCACATCTGTTGGTGGAGGAGGAGCAGGGGCTGCAGGAAGGAAGACAAAAGGCCGAGGGTTTCGTGAAGAAGTAGACATGGATCGATCCAATCGGTTTGCTGCCAAGGATTTCGAGTCTTTGGATTCTGGGGGTGGCCCTGGTCCTCAGAGATGTATCCATTTTGAAATCATCCTCCCCACATCTTTAACCTGTGTTCTGTTCTACTCAATGTAACAGGCTGTTATACAGCATTATTGTCTGAACTCTCATATTTTTTTGCATGTGTTTTGTATGCTTGTATAACTCTTTTGTTCAGGTTGAGTTCTTGTGAGTATACTTGAGTACAGGTCCAGCACCTAATCTGTAAGCAACCAATATGCGAGTCTTTGACAACATTCCATAAGTAACCCTAAAAGAGTATATGTAGTTTTTTCTGATCACTCCATACATAGATACATGCACTTCCAGGACTCCAAATTAGGATCCAGCATAGGTGGTTTGTAGTTCTGGCAGTTTGGATGGTTGTGGAAGGTTGGGTCTGTGTGTACACAGCCATCCAGCAATATTGATAGATTTGAGTATGTTAGATACCTGCTCATAAATGGAACCTGACACTGTTGTAGAGCTCAACATGATTTGCAGATTTTAGTTATGTTTTTCATTGCATGAGCTCCTTGACCTACCTACCCACAGCTGTGGAGGGCTGGATAATTCTGGTGACAGGTGTCCACGAGGAGGCTCAAGAAGATGATCTTCATGAGACATTTTCAGAATACGGAGAGATAAAAAATCTCCATCTCAATCTTGATCGTCGAACTGGGTTTGTCAAGGTTTGCCCCTTTTCATGTTGATATGTTCTGTGCTGACTATATTGGTGAACTGGAGGTATTGGCTTGAACTTAGACATTCCTTCAGGTGCTATTCATATAGGCTTTACTGTGGGTGTAGTTGCTCTTTTCTCTGCCAGATGTATCTGGTGCTCATGTGATTAGTGTCAGTGCAGGGTTATGCTTTGATTGAATATGAGACAAAGAAGGAGGCACAGGAAGCCATCGACAATCTGAACGGGAAGCAGCTCCTCACACAAACCATTTTTGTGAACTGGGCATTCAGTACTGGCCCACTTCATCGTCGGAATGTCCGTAGAAGGTGAGTCAGTCATCAAACATGTTAATTTTGTTACAATAGCACAAGTAAGCAATTTGGCAAATTCTAGGGAGGATGATAATCTACTATGGCATCTGTTGAAATAATGTCAAAGGTGTCCCAATTTGAGCATTTTCTCAATTGTGTGATTGTTCATGTCACAGTTTTAAGCCTACATATGCAGACCGTTTCTGACTGGAACTTGGTGGAAGAGGGGGTGTGAAGAATCAATTGCTCAGTAAAATGGGTCGATAGGTTCTGGTAGTGGTTTTTGGAGTTTGTTGATGTGTATTGACATCCCATCTTCTGGTATCTCTCCACACAGATCACCACGTGGACACAGATCACGCAGTCCTGTTAGACGGCGGTACTGAGGAGGTCAGCAAACTGTTGGACAGACGTGGAGACCACCTTTTGAAGAGAATTATGGGATAAAGAAAGTGGGATCACTGTGTCAGTACTTTCTAATCAACAGGCAATGCTCCTGTAATGCTTGAACTCTACCATCTGATAGTTATTTGTGGCACAAGTTCTGCTTTCATTTGCTAGTGTGGAAATACTAGCTTTCATAGTTCGTATCAGCTGGAACATGCCAGTTTCAGTGTGGATTTTGCCAGTAGGCCCCTGTTAGGGAGGGTAGAGGACCTGGCATCTCAACTTCTACTGGGGTGACCTTCAATTTGTTCCCACATGGTATGTTTGTGTACTCAGTGTCTTAACTCCTATGGGCTGGAAAATGAGCCATTTTTGTTGTGCACACAGACTGTGCTGGATGTGTAATGCTGGTTTTTTAAAACTGTGGTCAGCTTTCCAGGACTGGCAGTCATTTTTCTTTTGATTTCAGTAAAGAAAGGAGAGTCAAGTATATATGTACAAGGAGAATGACACCCCTTTGTGACACCATATGTGCAACCTACATGTGCTAGAGGAAAAAAGTAGAAAAAGTTATACTGGAGCAGGGGTTGTTTTGTCTATTACCATGGTACCTATCACGATTTTAACACCTGGTCATTGGTGGCATTGGATCTAATATGTGCTGTGTTACTACTTGCAACAAGCAAAGAGCATTTTGTTTCAAGTCCCAGTTGTCAATATCAAGTGTCCATGCCCAAGTATTGCAGATCTCTTTTATGATGGAGGCAAGTTTGAAGCATGTACAGGAGCTCAAGTGAGTACTCCATATCTCTGTTGTGCAAGCATCCTGGTTGGAACTTTGGATGATTACTTTTTGTTAACTAAAGTAAAGCTTGAACAAGAGTGAGCTTTCTGCAGTAAGCAATTGCTGAACCCATATGTTCAAGCCAAAATAGCTGTATATATATCATACATAACAATTTTATCTCAGTTTTCTTTTTCCACTTCTTAAGATATTCTTTTTCTCATAAAATGCTATTGTATTGAAACTCAATTCCTTGAGTGCTGTTCCTTACAGTGAGGAGCTACAGACATGATTCATCTCTGCCTGAAGAAATCACAGTGATGAATTGGAAGCCTTAAAAACAACACAAATATGTACATTGAAATCAGTTCGTTTCTCTCTGCGTGGGCAATTGAGTGAAGTTGTGGAGTTCTTATATACCTCAGTAAATGGAAACGCACTTTGCACAATTTATTGTGCAGAATTGTTTGCTCCACTGCTGCTTTGATTTCAAACTGTAAAGCAACAAAATGAGTACAATGTATCAGCAGCGATTATGATCCTCTCAGGGATTACTGAATCTTTGGAGCTGATCAGTTTACTGCAATTGTGAAGGCTGAAATCAGTGGATAGAGAGTGAAGCATGGGTGGACCTGAAAGTCTTGACTACAGGATTGCTTACAAGTAATTTGAGGCATGGACATTGTCTGCCAGAGCTGCCAATTGGAGGAAGAATGAATTTTGCTGGGGTGTGTCAGGAGTTTTGCGGCACAATCTTTTGTGGGTGAAGTTGTGAGCATACTGGTGGCATGGAGTTTTGCAGCAAAATCTTTTGTGGGCAAAGTTGTGAGCATACTGGAGGAGATATGAAAACCCAGGCTTTTTTCTCACATAAAACAGCTGTCATAGATGTTCATGGAGATTAGAGCTTCTCTGCATGCTGATTCCCTCTCTGACCAGATCCGTGACTCCTCTGTCTCCCCACTTTCCAGCTTAGTGTTGAATGTGTTTAACTTCAAGGGTCCTCTAGAGCACACCTGTATGACATTACACAATTGACTTTATGTTTTGCAGATTTGTAACTGCAAGAAACAACTGGTGCAAGAGTGAAGAACAAACTCTGCTGACATCTGTTTTTATTTCCTACTGCCCAGAATGTTCCATTTTGAAAGCATGGAGGAAGGCCCACAGATTGAAGACCAGAAAGACCAACAGATTGAAAAGCAACAAATGATTCCAGGAAATGAAGAACTTCTCAACATCCAGGCAAGGGAAGTTATGGGGAGAGAGAGAGAGAGATTGACCTGAGGGCAGCGGTCAGATGCTACCCAAAGGTCAGAAATTGAAGGCTCCCTGGGTCGTGTGGACAGATATTGCTGATCAACTTGCTTTCCCACTCTCCTGTCTCCTCATATACCATGACTCAGTGTTCCAGGTTAAAAGCACAGAAGGAGAGAGAAGTAGCCAGAATGGAATAGAGATCCCATCCTTGGTTGAAGTGTGCATTAACTCTAGAGCTTTTCTTCTTCTTTCTCTTCTTGATGTATTTCAGTTTCTGGATTCCTACACAAAGAAATCGCCAATGTGAGGCTATTATCTATCAGAAGTCAAACCTGGGAGCCAAGAGTGGAGCACGAATAGTTGAAGAATCAGGAACAGCAGCAGGGTCATCTGCAATCTTGCAAAGATTGACATACTCTTCTCGAATCTTCCTTTTCTCACATCTCTCTTTCCTGAAAAGAGGGTGCTTCACAGAAGTTTGAAGTTGCTCCTCTTTCTCATCATTGTCATCACCATGCTTGTGCACACCCTCAAGACACATTCTGCTTCTGGTGACTTCATCTGCCTTCTCAAGTAATACTCCTCTCTCCCTTGCCATCTGCAATTCAACAAAATCATCAACAAGCAAAAAATGGCACAAGCAATTCTGTGTTTCAAATCTCCTCAAATTTGGTAGCTGTGTTTTGCTGCTGGAGACGGTGAAATTTGCAGACAATTGAATTCTGTTTGGGACATGGAGAGAGAGAGAGAGAGAGAGAGAGAGTGATAACAGGTTTGGGGAGAGAGAAGGTGGGTGGGGAGTTGAGTTGCCTGTAAATCATTGTCAGGTTTTTGTCTGTGCTCTGGCTGCAGCTTGGCTGACAAGAATGCTGAAGGATTTGATGTCTCAGGAGTCTTGATGACTCTTCCCATGTGTACATTTGCATTCAACTTTCCATTGTTGAACTGCATCCTCAGTGTTTGAGAATGCACACCATGTTGTTTCTGATTTGCAGCATATGTCTCGCCACTCTGGGCTTGCTCTTTCTTTTGTGCCTTGAGTAGACTCCATGCTTTCTTTGGGTCAAAAGTCTCTGCTCGAATCGCCTGCTGAAACAAAACCCAATTCTCAAACCTGAGAGCCCCCTTCTGTGATGAGAAGAAGAAAGCAAGCTCAACAAAGAAGAAGCTGGAGAAGAGGCTGGGGAAGAGAATAATGAAGATGGATTTCTTGGATCTTCTTGGGCATGTTTGGAAAGGAAGGGTGCTTTTTTTGTAGCACTACTTGCCTCCAGTTTTGCAATGATCCTTGCAGTAGAGAGCATGCTGGGTGTCTTGGAAGAAGAGTAGTAGGCCGGGCCTTGCTGCTCCTCCTCGCATTTCTGAGGAGGAGGAGTAGCAACAACAGCCTTCTTATGTCCTGTGCCCTCATCCCATCGCTGATGATGATGAGCAGCAGCCAGGAAGCTTTGTGGGCCTGAAGGATCCAAGCAACTCCGCAGATGACAACAGTCTCTGCGATGACTGCGGCTGCAGTCCTCTTCTTTGCAGCAACTGCTGCGGCGAGTCCACAACCCATTGGTCTCATCTGTGGACAAGAACAGCAATGGCAACACAGAAGAGAGCTTCTTCTTGCAATTGTTGGTGGCTCCTCGCTGTCGTTGTTGTTGCAGCAGCTGCTCGTTGTCGTCGTCGTCCTCTCCTTTTCCCCTGTTCATCCCTGTACAGAACCGCGGTTTCCTCTTGGGTGCTGGTGGTGATGGAGCTCGCTTCTTCTTTTTCTTCTTCTTCTTCTGCTGCAGCTTCATAGGTTGCCGGAAGAAGCTCGAGATTGTGTGCTCCTCCGCGTCGTCCAAGAAGCTCGTGTTCCGCATACTCGCAGAGACGCCGCACCCACGCCGCCGCAGCAGCTGCTGCTCCCTTGTCTCGCGCTTGCGGAGCGGGTACCGCTGCGCTTTAACGATCCAGACTGGCCCATTCTCCTGCAACCCAATGCCGCTATCATCCTCCTCCCTTCCTCCTCGCAACCGTGATCGCTCCGCCCCTAAGGAAACCGCGGCTGTCACATGCTGCTGCTTCTCCATGCCGTCGTAGTCGTCTTGCTGATGGAGCAGAGTTTCTGTGTCGCAATTGGGGAATGGGTCTTGCCACGGACGATGATGATCGTGCAACGGATCTTGGTACGTTTCTTGGTGTAACTCATCTTCTGCTGTTGCTCTGCAGTTTTGTCTCCAACGGGAAGTCTCGGAAGAAGAAGCAGAAGAAGAAGAAGAAGAAGGTTGCTTTTGGTGGTGGTGGTGGTGATGGTGCTGGTGCTTGATTTTCTCTGTACCCATCATCTCAAGAAGACGCCCACTCCCTTGCTGCTGGGTCTTGATGACCTCTTGTTGATCAGCACAGTCTACTGTGCTGCTGCAAGAAGAGCTCCAAGTCTCATCAGATGTTGTACCCATTTTCTGCACACCTTCTTGTGCTTGCTTCTTCATCTTCTTCTTTGCTTCATCATCAACACGCTTGACTGGAGTGCAATGATCCACTGTGTCTACTACCACATCTCCACTATCCCAAGGATTTGTGGGAGGGGGGTCTCGACAATCAATCCATGGATTGACATGCTCTTGACCAAAACTTGGGTGAGTGCAAGCTCCTTGTTCCTGTGAAGAAGAAGAAGAATCTTGTGATGTTCTGTGATCTGTGGTGAATTGAAGATGTTGATGGAGATGATGGCTTGGAACAACGCTACTAGTCCTCCCTTTGTCAGCAAGAAGAACATCATCATCATCATCATCATCTCCTGGTGTGTTTTGAGCACCTTGACCGATGCCTCTCCATGTAAGATGGTTGTTGTCTTGGTGAAGAAGCTTTTGTTTGTCTTGTTTTTTGGAGGATCTTTTTTGGATCAATGGAGAAGGCACATGAGGAGGAGTAGGAGGATGAGGAGGAAGAGGAGGGTCACATTCCTTTAGATTTTTGCATTTCTTTAGGGTTGTTGAATTCTCCTTCCTTTCGTCTCCTCCTGCTTCTACTCCTTCTCCTCCTCCTGCTGCTCCTGCTCCTGCTGCTGCCTCCACTGTTGCTGAACTCCTACTTGATGTCTTTATTGAATTATCCCAAGCAGGTTTGGGAGACTTTTTGCAACTCATTTTTTTGCAGTTTTGCTCTTCTCCTGCAAAAGGGTTGTTTTATTCAGAGTTTGAGAGCTAAAAAAAGAACAAAAAATACAAAAGCTGAAACAGAAGTCCAAGTTACCAGATGTTTGCTAATAGAAAAACTATCCTTCTCTAATGCATGACACCTAGTGTGACATTTAGGTACTAGAGAATGTGTGAGCTCAACCCTAGGGCTGTGTTTCCTGGCATGTAAAGGACCATAGATATGTAGGTTGTAAACTAGCATCTGCAGGTAGGAAACTGACCAAATCAGCTGTAGCAGCTGATTCTGGCATTAAAAAATTTCATTAAAACTTTGCCAAATTGGCAGGTATGGTCCTAACAAAAGCTAATCTTTTGTGTTGAAATGCAAATCTGGGTGGGTTACTAATTGAGTGGGTTGTTGAGGTACAAATTTCATTGTTGACAATATAACATGTTTGATTTGTTTTCTTCACACACCTGAACCACCTTTGAATCTTTCAACCTCTTTTGTACTATGCTTTTTTGGTTTGTTGGAGATGTTTTTGCTTCCTGTGACAATAATGATTCTTGGTGAAGTTTGCTTCTCTTGAATCTCACAATCGAAGCCTGAGATAGTAGTCACCATTGGTTTTGTGGTAGAATGTAGTTCCTTGCTAGTGTCTTGGATGTCTTCCTTTACTATCATGCTGTCTTCCAAGTTACTGCATTTCTTTTCTTGTATTCTGTTTTTTTCCAAGGTATTAGCCAAAAATATGTGATAGATGTCATGATCAATAAAATTATTGAAATGCATATATCTATATATAGTCATATGACTGAATTGTGAGAAGCTATTTGTTCATACATGAGAAGGATAGCTTTTTTTCATTTTCTTTTTTCTGTTGGTTTTTGTGTGAAATTTTTGGATTGAATTGGTCATGAGACTGCAAGTTTGGAGGGTAATTGGCATTGTATGTGATTATTTTTATTATCTGTTTCATCAATCCAACAGGGCACCTTAGTAACAGTGCTGTTAGGAGTTCATTACACCTGCAAACTTTGTTGTTTCTGCCCTCTGGATGTTTTGTGTCTTGTGCCCAACTCACTGTTTTGATCCCATTCCTTTTGAAAGGTTCGTCACTGCTTGGAAGTTCGAGCTTTGGCAAGAGGAAAGCCTCAACACCTTGACTGGTGCAAACCAAAAGAACATGCGAAGAAGCCAAAATGTCCTTTGACATTTTTTCCGCATTCTCGTCACAAGCTTTATCAACAGGATGATCTTGATCTTGTGCAGAAGTTGATGGGTGGTAGAAGATGCAAGAGCCGATTCGAGATTTGAAGCCTAGAGAAGCAACACAACTCCAGTTTGAAGTTTCATACAAATGCACATGCTCAAGGAGTTCATTTGGGTTATGATTCTGAATAGTAGTGTCCAGTTCATTGGAATTCAAAAGTTGTGAAGCTCCTGCTGCAAGAAGCTTTCCATCTGCTCGGAAACTTAAGCATACAATGGATCCATCTGTTGAGATTCGAGTCCAAGCAGGAATCCAGCCATGAGAGCCATTGAATCGCATCCATACTCTCAGACAACCTTCTGTAGTTCCGACAGCCATTAGTTCTTGGGGAACTGTATTTGCTGCTGAAGCATTATTGGGTGGTGAGTAAGCCAAATCATCATCGGTGTGTAAACCAAACATCTCTGTTTGATCACGACATGATGATTTCTCTTCATCATTCAAGTGTTTTCGTACGTATGGCAAATCACATGTGTGTAAACCAAACATTTGCGTTCGATCAGGACATGGTATTTTCTCTTCATCATTGGAGTGTTTACCTGCACCATCAGAAGAAGAATCCCACCCCACCCATGTCCTATTATTATTCTGTAGAGTTCAAGTGTTATGGAATCTTTTTGATGTATGAATGTTGATCATTAATGTTTAAGAATATACACAAAAGTCTTTCCATATGGGTTTGTGCATTGAATTTTGCTATCATTGAAATCACTGGGTGTGCATACAAATGCTTGTCAAACTATTTTATGATCTTTCAATTTTTGGATGATAATAGCCACTTGACCTAATCTTTGAGGCACTTTTGTTCCTTTTCCTTCAAGTCTATTTTGGTGGTGTCCATTGAGATGGTAAGGAAGAGAGAGCTTCAAAATGATGCAAAGATTGGTTACAAATTATACCATTAAAGACGGTGGGAAACGCATGCATTATTCAGAATCACATGCATGTTGTTTATGTATGTAAATGTGGATTTATAGCAAAGCCATCTGTAGCCCATTTTACCAGGTTTGAATTTTGTAGAATTCAATGAGTATATGGCAACTGCAGAGATTGATGCTGAAGTCGAAGATAGTAACATTTCTGTGTATATCAATTGCAACTTTGAAGGGATCCTTGTCTCATGTTCAAGGTCAAGAGATGGCTTCTCCATGTCCCAAAGCCGAAGAACTCCATCTCCACATCCCATAACAACTTCCCCTCCTTGGCCAACAAACATCAAAACGTTGGCATAGGGCCAAGATGTTTGGATTTCCTTAGTGCATTCACCACAAAATTTCCTTGGTTGTCTATTGGAAATTGATTCAAGACCTTGGTTTTCAATAGCTCCTCCTTGAGAGGAATTTATACTTGTTTGACAAAGCATTGCACCATCTGCAAGTCGCCAAATGCGAATTGAGCCATCCAATGCCGAAGAAACCATAATTAAACCATCGAATCTAACAGATATGCACAATATGCTTGAAGAATGGCGGCCTATACAAAACACTTTACTACTACTACAATTCGCAAAGTCGTGTGTTGAAAACTCCTCCTCACTTGCATGATTTCCATGGATGACAAAAGGAGGGCCTTTTGGCAAATATGCAAATAAAATCCTATTTGAATTGACTTGGAAGAATATGATCTCTCGAGGTCGACCTGGTATGAATTCAAAATTGCCCCATTGGACATCTACAGCTTTCAACGATAATATGTTGTTGTTGGTAGTTGGACAATATGGCTTTTGGTTTGATGTCCAACTCTTGTTTAAAGAACTTGGATCACCTCCATAACGAAGATGCAATTGGAAAGTTGCCAAGGAACAAAGGTGATGATCAACACTGTCGATGTTGTGGAAATTGAGAGTGTATGTTTGCAAAATGCCACCCATTCTTATAGTAGCCAAACACAATGTATGATTCATGTCCCATTGTGCTACTCCTGTGAAAGTGTTTTTTCTTGCATCATAATGCAAAGGAGATGCACATGATGAAGTCACAATGTTTTTGGAATCTAAACACATTGATGGATATGGGATACGCAACAACACCAACTCTGGTGTCATGTTGCCATTAATTGAACTCCAATCCCGAAACTTGTGTCCAAGTCATATAGTTCATCTAATTGGCATAAAATGCATGCATTTTATTAATTTGCAACCTTTTGTAGGTCAAGAAAAAGTAGAAAAACCTAATCTATGAACAATTTTGAACCCAACTAATTTCCTCCCCTTGTGGGCATGCTCAAAATTGCCACCACAATTTTAACTTTGGTAAGTTTCAATAAATTGTCATAACCTTTTAGACTTGGGATGTTGTAATGCATCTTGTTTATTCTTGATTGTAGATTAATGAGTGGATCCTATAGTGGTGAATGAGTTTATGAGATAACAAAAATGTGAAGCAATAAAGATTACAACATAATAAAAAAGACATCCTTTTCAAAGTCTTACAAATGTCTAATTGAGTTCAACAACATAAAAATGAAATCAACATTTCTGAATTACATATGCCTTGGCAATTGTATGTGATAAAGATTTTCAAGTCAATGGTATTCTAATTACCTACACAAAATGTTCCAAATGGTTGTTTAACAATCATCCATGCTTGTGTAATTTGCCTAATGGAAGTGAACATGCTAGTGTCCACCAAAGATCATTTTGCATGAAAATGGGTTGAATTAGATGATAGGACAAGTTTGATTTTTGAGACTTTGATGAGATACAACACTAAGTGTGTTTCACCTTACAAGAAACAATAATTACCTTGAAGTAATCTACAATTAGAGATTCGACCAATATGAACAAAATGCAACTATGATTATAATTGATTAAGCTTGAACCTTGACATTTTCCAAACATTATGGTTTTATTGAATACCTAATTTTTTTGTTAAATGAACATGTGTGATGCAAAATCTCAATCCAAGGGGATTAGGTGTGATACAAGTTGAATAACACCATGTAACAAGGAGAAGGTTTCCACGACATGTCTCTTTAACCCCCTTTCCCAAATGTTTTAGAAATATAACTAAATGAGTAGGTACTAAACATGAATAATCACATGCATCCAAAATTTTGTATGTCAATGTTTCATCCAAATTCCAAGAGCATATGAAGATACATATGATAGATTCATGGCAATTGGCATTGTTTTAAACTTTTGATGTATTCTCTTTTTTGATGGAAGAAAGCTAATTTATCTTGCATTGTGCAAAATCACAGTAATAACAATACCAATTTTTGATTGTATCTCATACTTTTACATTCCCTAGTAGTTATTTCAAAATAAACCAAATTAAAATTTTCCAAAGAAGAGGTCATATATGGGAAACTCTCTTGTGCCTTAATTTATAGAGTGAAAATGTTGGATTATCAAACCCCTTTTCACATGGCAAAACTACAAACTTATGAAAGGAAACTAAAATTATTTGAAAATTGATCCCATTTGTATTACTATGCTTATCATGATGTTCAAGGGCTCCCCTAATAATGCATACTTTCCTTGAATCTATGTGGTTGCCATATTGTCTTTCCATGCATGCATAAACTCATATTATGCATTTGATACCCTTTGTGTGATATTGTGACAAGGATTATTAATATTTTCATGTAATTTAAAAATTAAAAATGTCAAGAACCTTTTCAATATTATTGACATGATAATTAACTAATTTTAATTTTATAACTATTAGACCAACTCCAAATTCTTTTGTAAATCCATTTCATTTGTTCCAATCACACACATTTTTGCACATTTCAATTCATTTGGTACATATAAAATAGTATAAGTCTAAGCCTATATTTTCAAAATGAGTTTCACTTATAGTTGGTATTGAGCTTAACCTTGTAATAATTAAAAATTGAATTTTCTTACAAAAAATGCCATCACATCCTTTTGATTATGTTTCATTATATTAAATTTATCTTTAACAAATAATTATTCTTTTCCAAATTGTTACACAATTTGTAGAGGTTAACCATAAATGTGTTATCAACATTTAACCTTATTATTATAAATTCATAAGGTTTCTTGAATGCATTGAATTTTGGGGCTTAATATTTGTCATTTTGGTTCTTGTTGTGTTCGTAATTTGTTTTAAGATCTTTTTATTGAAATGTGAAGTAGAATAGGGGGAACAAGCCTTAATAAGTGAGGAGTTCCATCTTTTGTTTCTCCCACATTACATTATCATTATTAAACTTGCATTAATGGTATGATCACATTCGGTGTTAAGGGCTTGCAAATAACATAATATTAACATCAACAAAGTGCCATGAATCACAACGTCACAATTCTTAATATTGCAATTTACCATCAATTTCTTAAACATTATTTCAAGATGTCCACACCAATGAATTTTTTTGGGCGATTTATAGCCACTTCCCTACATGCCAAGGGAGCTACGGATTTTGTAGTGCAAATTTTTGGAGGAAAAAAAGACTCAAAATAGCCAGATTTGGCAACAAAATGTTATTGCTTTTGCCATCTTGCTCCTATTAGGTTTGGGGTTATAGCCATCTCGACAGTTGATTAGGAATACAAAATTGCCACATCCAATAGTGGACGTTATTCCTCTTACCAACAAACATTTGAATCATGACATGGGTTGCCATCACCAAGGTCGCCATCACTAAGACAACTTTTTTTTTTTTGGGTCACCTCTTCTTCATTTTAACACAAGCATTTGCCAACATAACATTTCATTTTAAGAGGTTGCTCACCTAACTCTTGCCTTCCAATCTTTGATTTTCAATAGTCACTGTAGTTTTTTAGATTTATGAGCAATGGGTGGCATGGCTTCAATGCTTACAAGTTACAACTTGCCATTGAAGGTTGTTGTTTTGGCCTTCAATGCTTGTGTTTGCAATGTGCACGGTGTAAGGAATTAGGAATCAAAACCATTGATGGTTCAAGATTTGGGACTTGGCACTTGAAAATCAAAACATCACTTGATGCTCATTGTTTAGTTTTGAAACAAGAAGTTGGATAATAAGGTATTGTATCATTAACATTCAACACTAAGATTTACAGATCTTGATCTTGAGATGTAACTTATGATGGCAACTCTTGAAATGTTATAATTGTGCAACAACAACAATAATGGGCAATGTGCATGCGTGATTCATCATTGATAAGGTAAGTATTGATTTTCAGTTGTTTATAATTTTATTTTTTCTCCTAGAATTTGCATTGTGCAACCTAAGTCTTGCATTATGCAATTATGGTATATTCTAGAATCCAATGTGCACTATGCACTATGCAGTCAAAAAATCTTGTAAGTTTCGGACTATAGTTTCGAACCTTAGTCCTTGGAGTTTGGATTCTAGTGAACTTGTTGTTCAATGTTCATGTTTTGTGTTATTTGTTCATGCTTGTTGATTAGGGGTTTGGAGTCTAGACTATGAACTGTGTTGTGTTTTCTTGAGCTTATGTTTCTTTTGCCATCTTGTTGGTGTTAGACTAGTAGTTTTGGCACTTCCAAGTTTCCATGGTTCCTTACAACCACTTGCCAATTTCAAATATAAATTTTTTTTGGGAGCTTTAGTCCTTGAAATTTTTAACCTTGCATCTCTTCCTTTGGTCATGTTGTGTTTACACAACAACACATTATGGGGTTTTTGATTAGTTTAAAAAATGAGGTGACTACAATTGTAACTACTTAATCACAAAAATCATTTTGTAGTTGCAAAGGCCATTAAAATGTCAAGTGATGTCATGGTTTTGTGACTATAATTTATATGACGAATAATGGGCCTTTTTGGATAGATATATTATTATTTTTGAAATTGTAATAATATGTTTTAAATAAATTAAAATTAGTTAATTAATAATACCTTGACTTTTGTGACTAAAATAATGACTTATAGTTTCACAACATGATGATGTGGCATTCCATGTGCACAGTGCCAAAACATGTTTTTTACAACTTGTCCTATTCAACTACAATGGGAAAAACAACTAGAAAATGGCATAAACAACTTTTTAAATGACTAGAAAAATGACTATAATTGAATATGACCAATTGTAAAAGACATGTTTTGGCGTTGTGATGATAATTAAATACTTGACTATTAGTCAACATGATGATTGATACATTACTTTGGATAAAATGAAATATTTGTTGGTCAACATTATGTTAGAGATGATGTCCAATCCCTCAATGTAGCTCTTTGCATCAAGATGCAAGTCCAAAAACTTTACCTTCACTACAACAAATCTTGTCCTTTGAACCACACACAAAAATGACTATTATTGTTTTCAACTACATTTATAACAACTTAGTCACAACAATCACTTTATAATGGCAAAAGACATAAACATGCCACATGGCATCATGGTTTTGCAAGTTTGGTCAATATGACAATTTGTTGGTTTTTTAGTAAATTATCATATTATTTTTCAATTTTTGTTCATTAATTAATTAGTTGCAAAAACCATCCACCTTTGCAACTAATAACAACTCAATCTCCGATGATGATGACATGTCATGTTATATGCCAACAAGATGATGTGGTCCTATTTGTCAACATCATGATTCTTGTCATTGATTTGATGAATTAATTTGATTTATTAGCTAATTGAAAATATTGTTGTCATTTGTGATTAATAACGACTTGGTTTTCCATGTGATGATGACATGGCATGCCATAATTTTTTGTATACCATGAAGTATACAAAAAAAATATCATGAATTCACATGCATATGTATGATTATTAAAAAATCTATTGTTAACTTGTAATTATGACTATAATATTAATAGTCATTTTGAAAAAGGTGACACAAAACTCTTTGATTTTTTAACTACTTAACACATTCCCTTAGGTTAACATACCTATTAAGTTAACCTATGTATGTAGGCTACTTAATATAAACCTACTAATATATGTTACTTTGTAAATTACTTAACTAGACATAAAAAATTTACTACATTTAATACGTTTAAATATACCTAGGTAGACTTGTTTAAGTTCTTAGTTTTAGGTTTTTTGCCAAATCAACCTATGTGAAAGCACACTATGGTGACCCCCTTTGGGCCAATTTTGGGTATAGTATTATAGTATGTACAATATAATTGTTCCAAAAACATGGTACATTTAATTTTGGGTATCAATTTTGGTTTTTGGGCCTTACAATAATTATTTTTACAAAAATAATGTTACGTAATATTATTTTTAAAATAATAATAAATTTCATTATCTATATTGAAGATCCATTAATATATTTACAATATACATTGGTATAATAAGGTCATAATCTTGTTTTGACTACATTAACTTTAGGGCTTCATTAGTCATTAAAATAATCAATTTTAATGGGAATTAAAAAATGGCCTATCTAGCTATGCTTGTCATCTTCTATGTGGATGTGATTACTTGTCAAAATTTCAATTTACCACACATTTATCACACATTTGTTCAAAAAAATCATTTTTTGGAATGATTTTTAAAAATTAGTTACATGGTATCCAAACATGGTGCATATTATGTGAAATGATATGGTTCAATATACATTCAACTTTTATAAATATTAGAAATGATTTAAATTGTTTTTGGAATATATTTGTGTTTTTGAGCACACAAATACATTACATTCATTTCCACAAATATATTCAAATTTCCCACTTTAAATGGTTTCTTTTCTAATTTCTTTGCCTAGGTTATATTCTAACATAATATGCAAAAATATTGTGAAAATCTTTTGAAAGTTTGAAATGGGATACATTCAATTATTGTCGTGACGTGTAGTGTTGTGACGTACGGTGTCGTAAGGGTGTAAATCCATGGTAAATTCTATTAAACAAAAAGACTTAAACTAGTCAAAGGTAAAAACAAATCAACTAAAAAGAGATGCATGCACATATATATACAATGCACAAGAGGAGGCTGAAATGAAATTCTCATGTATCCCCCCCCCCCC
>Ga0116227_10009565_pt1 | contig 17517 bp, 14 predicted proteins | sample S1TSphgellanicum_FD_89693 | JGI IMG/M metagenome (GOLD analysis project Ga0116227, IMG submission 89693) | Host-associated microbial communities from peat moss isolated from Minnesota, USA - S1T2_Fb - Sphagnum magellanicum MG | ecosystem: Host-associated > Plants > Peat moss > Unclassified... | reverse complement strand
TGCATCAGCAGCCAGGTTGGCTGCACCCTTTCGTGTCGCTTCTGCCACACCGGCACGCAGGCGCTGGTGCGCAATCTGGGGGCGGCCGAGATCGTCGGCCAGTTCATGGCCGCCCGCGACGCTTACGGCGAATGGCCGAGCCCGGCCGGCGAAACGCCACGCCTGCTCAGCACCATCGTGCTCATGGGCATGGGCGAGCCGCTGTATAATTACGAGAACGTGGCCGCCGCCATGCGCATCGTCATGGACAATGAGGGCATCGCGCTGTCGCGCCGCCGCATCACCCTGTCCACCTCCGGCGTGGTGCCGATGATGGACCGCGCCGGCGAAGAGCTGGGCGTCAATCTCGCCGTGTCGCTGCACGCCGTGCGCGACGATTTGCGCGATGAGCTGGTGCCGCTGAACCGCAAATACCCCATAGCCGAACTGCTCGCCGCCTGCCGGCGCTATCCGGGCGCCACCAATGCGCGGCGCATCACGTTCGAATATGTCATGCTGCGCGGGGTGAACGACACCGAAGCCGACGCGCGGGAGCTGGTGCGTCTGATTGCCGGCATTCCCGCAAAAGTGAATTTGATACCGTTCAACCCGTGGCCCGGCAGCGCCTATGCGCCGAGCAGCGGCAATGCGCTGCACCGGTTCGCAAAAATCGTGATGGATGCGGGTTTCTCCTCGCCCATCCGCACGCCGCGCGGGCAGGATATTTTGGCGGCTTGCGGGCAGTTGAAGACGGAGAGCGAGCGGAAGAGGCCGAGCGTGGCTTCAGCGTGATCGGTGTGATGCGAGACAAAAGGGCTTTTGTTCAGGTATAAATGCGTATCTCCAGACAAGGATGCAGCGGATATGATCCGAGTGTCTTCGGCGGAATTTTGCAGGGAGGTCGGCCGCTATCAGGAGGCGGCGCTGTCGGAGCCGGTCGTGGTCACGCGCGATGGGCGCGACCGGACGGTCATGATCTCGGCTATCGAGTATCACCGGCTGACGAGCCGCGACCGCGTGGTTCTGCGCATCGAGGATTTCACCGACGCCGATCTCGAAGCGGTACGCCGCGCGGAACCATCACAGGAGGCTGAAGCCTTTAACCACGAACTCAGCCTGTAAGGGGTGGCATTTCCCGATCCGGTCCCCGGTCTGGTCATTCGTTACGCTTATCTCTGGCGCGATGATGACGAGCGAGGGCTTGAGGAAGGCGCCAAGGACAGGCCATGCGCCGTGTTGCTCGCCGTCGTGGACGAGGGCGGCAGGAAGAGGGTTGTCCTGCTCCCCATCACGCACACGCCGCCGCGCGACCCTGCGCTTGCCGTAGAAATTCCGGCTGCGACCAAACGCCGCCTTGGACTCGACGGCGAACCTTCCTGGATATTTCTCGCCGAGGCAAATCGCTTTACCTGGCCGGGCCCGGATTTGCGACCGATGGTCTCGGGCGGCCGCACGACGATCGCCTATGGGCAACTTCCCGCTGATTTCTTCAGAACCGTGCGCGAAAGGTTTCTGGCGCTGGCTTCGACGCGGCGCTCGATTGTCAACCGGTCAGAATAGCGCAGCCCGTAGGATGGGTCTTGACCCATCACCTCGACATCGCCTGGGCGTGGCCACACCTGCGCGCGCGCGATGATGGGTCAAGACCCATCCTACGGCCGTCCGACCGCAAGCGTTCTAAGCGGCAACGTCCCGGCGCGGCAATTTCCAGCCCGGCCGGATGTAATGACACGTGTAGCCGTTCGGAATCCGCTCCAGATAATCCTGATGCTCCGGCTCCGCTTCCCAGAAATCTCCGGCCTCGGCAACCTCCGTCACCACCCGGCCAGGCCATAGGCCGGAGGCGTCCACATCCGCAATCGTGTCCAGGGCTACCGCCCGCTGCTCGGGGCTGGTGGTGAAAATGGCGGAACGGTAGCTCAGGCCGCGGTCGTTGCCCTGCCGGTTCTTCGTCGTCGGATCATGGATCTGGAAGAAGAATTCCAGCAAATTGCGAAAGCTGGTCACCGCGGGATCGAAGATGATTTCGATCGCCTCGGCATGCGTGCCATGGTTGCGGTAGGTCGCATTCGGGACGTCGCCGCCGGAATAGCCGACGCGGGTGGAGACCACGCCCGGCAGCCGGCGGATCAGATCCTGCATGCCCCAGAAACAGCCGCCGGCGAGAATGGCGCGCTCGGTGCTCATGCTACCTCCTCGACTTGCGGCAGATAGGCGCCATAGCCTTCCGCTTCCATGGCGTCGCGGTGCACGAAGCGCAGCGAGGCCGAGTTGATGCAATAGCGCAAGCCGCCGTGCTCGGGCGGCCCGTCGTCGAACACATGGCCCAGGTGGCTGTCGGCGTGCGCCGAGCGCACTTCGGTGCGCACCATGCCGTGCGAGACATCGCGCCGTTCGGCGACGTTCGCGGGCTCGATCGGCTTCGTAAAACTGGGCCAGCCGCAGCCGGACTCATATTTGTCGGCGCTGGCGAATAGCGGCTCGCCGGAGACGATGTCCACATAAATGCCGGGCTGCTTGTTGTGCAGCAGGGCGCCTGAGCCGGGACGCTCGGTGCCGCTCTCCTGCGTCACGCGGCGCTGCTCAGGCGTCAGGGCGGCCAGGGCGGCTTCGGTCTTGCGATAGGGTGCCATAATGGACCTCCTTGTCCCGCCAAGATCGGTATGGCGAGCCGGCTTGTCCACCCTGTGCACGTCGGCTTCATCCGGTGACACTCTCGGCGAGCACGGGCTGCCGGGCGTCCAGCAGCGTCGCGAACGCCGCCGGGGGTACCGGCTTGGAGAACAGGTAGCCCTGCGCCTCGAAGCAGCCGAATTCCACCAGCAGCGCGCGCTGCGCCTCGGTCTCCACCCCTTCGGCGATCACATGTTTGCGCATCGTGCCGGCCAGGCCGATGATGGCGCGCACCAGCGCCGCGTCATCGGCGACCTCGACCATGGTGTTCACAAAGCTCTTGTCGATCTTGATCGTGTCCACCGGCAGCCGGCGCAGGCGCGAGAGGCTGGAAAAGCCGGTGCCGAAATCATCGATCGAGACGCGCACCCCGAGCGCGCGGATATCGGCCAGGATCGCCAGCGTGCGCTCGGGATCGGCCATGGCCGCACTCTCGGTAATCTCCACTTCCAGCAGGCGCGCCGGCAGGCCGAAATCATGCAGGGCAGCTTGCAGAATGGCGACGAAACCCTCCGTGTGCAGGCTCTTCATCGACACGTTCACCGACACCGGCAGCGGCGGCAGCCCCGCGTCGGCCCAGGCGCGCATGTGGCGGCAGGCTTCGCTCACCACCCATTCGCCGATCGGCACGATCAGGCCGGTTTCCTCGGCAATCGGAATGAAATCCACGGGCGAGACCACCCCGCCCTCGGCCGGATGCCAGCGGATCAGCGCCTCCGCCCCGGTGACCGCGCCGGTGCGCAGGTCGATCTTGGGCTGGAACAGCAGCACGAACTGTTTCTGCTGCAGGGCGCGGGCCATGTGCAGCCGCAACTGGTGCCGGCGCTGCGTCGCGAGGTCCATGTCGCGGTCGAAAAACACGCAGGCGTTGCGGCCGGAATCCTTGGCCTGATACATCGCCGCGTCGGCGCGCATCAGCAGCTCCTCCACATCCTGCGCATCGCGCGGGAAGATCGCAATGCCGATGCTGAAGGACACGCTCACCTCGTGCCCGGCAATGCGGTGGATTTTCGCCACCGACGTCAGGATCTTGCCCGCCACGTCGGCCGCCGTCTCGGGTGCGGCCAGGTCGCGCAGGATGACGACGAATTCGTCGCCACCGAGGCGCGCCACCGTATCGCTCTGCCGCACCGTGGCGGCGAGGCTCTGGCCGACCTGGCGCAGCAGCAGGTCGCCCACCGCATGGCCGAGCGTGTCGTTCACATGCTTGAACCGGTCCATGTCGAGGAACAGCAGGGCGCAGATCTGCTGGGTGCGGCGGGCGAGCGCAATTGCCTGCGCCAGCCGGTCGTGGAAGAGCGCGCGGTTCGGCAAGCCGGTCAGTACGTCGTAATGCGCCAGGTCGCGGATCTGGTTGAGCAGCAGGCGCTGGTCGGTCATGTCATGCAGCACGGTGATGGAGCCGATCGTCTTGCCGTCCTGGCCGGTGATCGGGGCAGCGGAGGTGTCGATGGCAAGCTCGGTGCCGTCGCGCCGGATCAGCGTCATGTCGCCGGCCGGCTCGGCGCCGGAGGGTGTGCCCATGGGCAGCTCGCCCAGGCTGCGCCCGGTTGTGCGCAATGTGAGCACCGTGTCGATGTCCGCACCCAGCGCCCCGGCCGGGCTCCAGCCGGTGAGCTGCTCGGCGGCGGCGTTCATCATCGTTATCTGCCGCTCGGCGCCGGTGACGATGACGCCGTCGCCGATGGCGTGCAGCGTGACGCGCAGCCGCTCCTTCTCATCGAGCAATGCCGCGGCCGCGGCACGCTCGGCTTCGGCCAGGCGGTCACGCTCGACCAGGCTGACTTTGAAGGAGGCCAGCGTGTCCGCCATTTCGCCCAGCGCATCGGCCGGGCCGGCGGACGGGATCACCGTATCGAGGTTGCCGTCGGCCAGGCGCCGCATGGCGCTGCTCAGCGACTGGATACGCTGTGCGAGGTGGCGGCGGGTGTTCCAGATCAGGGTGAGCACCAGCCCGAACGACACGACAACCAGGCTCGCGTAGCCGGCCAGCGCCGCGCCCGCGCCCGCCTGCAGGCTGGCGACCGCGCGGCGCAGCGCGTCCGCACTCTGCACCAGAACCGGCGCCATCAGATCCAGGCGCGCCTGCATCGCCGCATCCCAACTGGCGAGCCCCTGCGGGTTCAGAGTTCCGCCGATGCCCAGGATGGTGTGGCGCCTGGTGGCGACCACCTGCGCCGATGGGTCGGTGAGAAACCGATGCCAGACCGGCAGCACCTCGGGCGCGGCCAGCCGCTCGAATTGCCGGGCGAGCAACTCCTGCTGGGCGACACCGGTGGCTTCCGCGGCCGCCATATCGGGAATCAGCTTGCCGTCGGGCCCCGGGATGGGGCGCACGCTATGTTCAACCAGCAGCGCATCATTCATGCCCATGGCCACGTTGTAGGCCAGCATCAGCCGGCTCACCGACGGGCTGGTGGAAAGCACGGCGAGCCGGCCGACCAGCTCGATCGATTCCTGCACCGCGCTGCGGATGGAGCGCAGGATCTGGCTCAGCGTCTCGGTGCGGGCATCGGTCCTGGCATAGTGGCCTTTCAGGTCGATGGACAGGGCCGCATTCAGGTGGGCCAGCGCGATCGGATCGGCCAGGCCCGACGTTTTCGCCTGCTTGCGGAGATTGGCCACAGCTGCGTCGGCACGGATGCGTGCCGCCGGGATTTTCGCATACATCGCCGCCGACCCGGTATCGAGCGCCGCCTGCGAGATGATGGCCTCGTCCGGAATGGCGTGGGTGTAGTCCTCGACGGCGTCGATCACCCGTTCGAGCGCCACGGTCTGCTCGACATTGCGCCAGGTCTGCCAGGTGCGGGCTGCAAGCAGGCCGGCGAAGACCAGCAAGGCAAGCAGCGGAATGCCCGACAGGAGCAGCAATTGCTCGGACAGGCTGAGGTGCCTCACACGTGCGCCAAACACTTCCGTCGCCGGACCCGCCATGCGGGGTAGATTAGGGCGTAGCTGTGATCAAGCTGTTAACGGGTGGTGGGCGTGGGACTAAGGGGTCGAGCCCTGGCCGAAATCCGTGCCCTCGTAGATCGCGGCGACCGGGAGTTCGATGCCGATTTCCGGCAGCATGATCCTGTCGCTGTCCACCAGCTTCCCAGCGTCGAATGGCACCCCATCCTGATCGCGGGCATGGAGGGTGATGACCGCCGCGTTGCTCTCGACGATGAGGTAGCGGCGGATCGTCGGCACCGCCTGATACTCACGCAGTTTGATCACATGGTCCATGCGGACCGTCGTTGGGCTGACGACCTCGAACACGATGACCGGGTTGGGCACCAGATGGGATTTGCCGTTGAAGCTTGAGCATGTCACCACGGCATCGGGGTAACGCACGGTGTCGCCAATCGTCGCCACGCCGGCATCTGGACCCATAGGCCGGCACGGCCTGCCGGCAAGACGGTTCCCGAGGTGCCGATTGATGTTTCCGATCAGGCAGCTGTGGTCAAGGTTTCCGCCGGTCATGGCGACCGGCTGTACACCGTCAAACTCGTAGCGGCCTTCCTGAGCTTCGGCCCAGGCGAAGAATGCCTCGCGGTTCATCGGCTTGCGGAGGGCGATGTTCATGGACTCCGTGTAGCACGAATTCGCACGGGCTGGTCAGGTTTTTTCCGTATGAGGGCGCGCGATGGTTAGGGGGTGAAGACGAAGCCGTGGGTGCCTTTGGCATCGGTGTAGCAGCCGGTGAACTGGCCGCTGGCATTCGCACCCCCCACCTGAGTGGCCGAAGCGCCGGCGACGTCAAAACTCTTGTAGGTGCCGCGGCGGTATATGAAACCGTGCTCAACCGCGTTCGTCCCGGAGCCGGCGAAATAAGTGCCGTACACCACGTCCGGCCGCGACAGGCCATAGACGAACGTGGTCGTGGCACCAGGGTAGGCGATGGCGGTAAACTTGTGATCGCGATACAGGAAGCCGGCAAAAGTGACCGTCCCGGCGGCAGGGTCGGTCGCTTGCGTCATGCCGACGACGCTGCCGCCCGACGCATCGATTGCGACAGGCAGCGTGGTGCCGGTGCCGGCGTCCAGCGTGGTGGTGCGCTTGCCATCAGTGACAAAACCCAGCGTCGGCCCGCCCTGGCTCATCTGATAGGTGCCCACGATCAGGCCGGAATCGTTTATTCCCCTGGCCGCCACGCTGAAAGCGCCCGGCAGAGTGACCGGGGTGACCGTCGTTCCATGCAGCGTAAAACCCGTGCTCTGGAAGACGAAACTGCTGCTCACCGTGGTCACGCTGCCGGCCACCACCCCATGGCGGTTGATGCCGGACATGCTGACCATGCCGGCCGGCAGGCTTGGCGACAGCGTGGTGAAGTGCCCGTCGCGCCAGGTGAAGAAGTCGGTCGGTGCCGTCAGGGTGAAATTATTCCCGACCACCGTGCCGATGCTCGATATGCCGATGCCGCAGCTGGGCTGGGCGCCGGGATAGTCGAAACTCTGCAACCGGCCGGCGTGGGCGGCGACACTCACCATGCTTAGGGCAGACGCCGCAATTCCGGCTGCGAATTTCATGAAATGATCCCAAACTGATATAGGACCGTCATGTGCATCCGGACATAAAGGCGCGCAAGCAACAAGTCGGTGACGCTTGGGCATGACTGGCGCATGCCGGGGCGGCACTATGGGTGTTCGCCCTTCCCCTGGGAAAACGCCGTACGCTCGTAGATGCAAGCGGCGGGAATTTCGATGCCGATCTCCGGCAGCGGGATCATGTCGCTGTACCCCAGCTTCACGGAGTCGAATGCGACGCCATCCTCGTCACGGGCGTGGAGGGTGACGGCGGCGGCGCTTTCGACAATGATGTAGCGGCGGATCGTCGGCACCGCTTGGTATTCGTGCAGCTTGATCACGTGGTCCATGTGAACCGAGCTTGGGCTGACGACCTCGAACACGATCACCGGGTTTGGCACCAAGTGGTCCTGGCCGTTGAATTTTGAGCACGTCACCACCGCATCCGGGTAGCGCACCGTCTGGCCGACGGTGGCCACGCCGGCTTCAGGACCCATTGACTCACAGCGCTTGCCAGCCAGGCGGTTGGCAAGTTGCCGATTTATGTTCCGTATGATGCGGCTGTGGTCAAGGTTTCCGCCGGTCATGGCGACCGGCTGAATCCCGTCGAACTCGTAGCGCTCCTCCTGGGCTTCGGCCCAGGCGAAAAATGCCTCGCGGGTCATCGGCTTGCGCAGGGCGACATTCATGTTCTGCGTTTAACACGGATCAGCAAAATTGTCAGCCGATGGCGCAACCCGCGGCCGGCCATTCCCTGGCTATGAGGGTTTGCCGATCTCCTGGGCGAACGCGGTGCCCTCGTAGAGAGAAGCGACCGGAATTTCGATGCCAATCTCCGGCAGCCGGATCATGTCGCTGTAAGCCAGTTTCACGGAGTCGAATGCGACGCCATCCTGATCGCGCGCGTGAAGGGTGACAGCAGCGGCGGCGCTGTCGACGATGATGTAACGGCGGATCGTCGGCACCGCCTGATACTCATGGAGTTTGAGCACATGGTCCATGTGAACCGAGGTTGGGCTGACGACCTCGAACACGATGACCGGGTCTGGCACCAGACGGGCCTGGTCGCCGACCCCCGAGCACGTCACCAGCGCATCCGGGTAGCGCACGGCCTGACCGACTGTGGCGATGCCGGCCTCGGGTCCCACGGACTCGCATCGCTTGCCGGCCAGGCGGTTGGCGAGGTGCCGGTTGATGTTGCGTATGATGCGGCTGTGGCCGACGTTTCCGCCGGTCATGGCGACAGGCTGAATACCGTCGAACTCGTAGCGCTCCTCCTGGGCTTCGGCCCAGGCGAAAAATGCCTCGCGGGTCATTGGCTTGCCAAGGGCGACGGTCATGGAACAGTTTTAGACGGCTTGGGTTTCGCCAAAGCCTGGCCGGGCGAGCTAGCGCCGGCTTACGGGCAGAGCTCCATGCCTTCATAGATCGAGGCGACCGGGATTTCGATGCCGATGTCCGGGAGCCGCAGCATGTCGCCGCACGCCAGGGTTCCGGCTTCGAATGGCACGCCCTCCTGATCGCGGGCGTGAAGCGTGATGGCGGCCGCGCCGGTCTCGACGATGATGTAGCGGCGGATCGTCGGCACCGCCTGGTATTCATGCAGCTTGATCACGTGATCCATGTGAACCGAGGTTGGGCTGACAACTTCGAACACGATAACCGGGTTTGGCACCAGATAGCTTTTGAGATCGATCCTGGAACAGGTGACGACCGCATCGGGGTAGCGCACGGTCTGGCCGATTGTGGCCACGGCAGCGTCGGGGCCAAGCGGCCTGCACGGCTTGCCCGCCAGGCGGCCGCCCAGATGGCGGATGATGTTCCCGATCGCGAGGCTGTGGCCCATGGTTCCGCCGGTCATGGCGACGGGCTGAATGCCGTCGAACTCGTAGCGGCCTTCCTGGGCTTCGTTCCAGGCGAAGAAAGCCTCACGGGTCATCGGCTTGCGCAGAGCGACGTTCATGGCGCTCGGATAGCACGGATTGGCAGGGTCAGCCAGAACCTTGGCGCAAGCGGACGCGCCAGCCCGCGCCTAGGTCGGCTTGCGAAAATACGGCATGCCCGGAATTCCGATCCAGTCGGGGCAGGCCGCAACCGCGATCCAGATGAAGATAAGGCTGTTTCCGTGACGGCCGTTTAGACCAACGAGAGCCGCGAACGCCAAGCGTCCAACCCACCAGCCCCCCAGTCTCCGCGCCGACCAATTTTCGAGATCGACCATTGTCTGCATCTTCGAACGCCTGGGCTCCGACATGCTTCGCTGGATTTCAGCCGCCGATCCCAGCCGTATCAGCGCAAGGAACGTGAGCCCGCCTATACAAACGGACAGGGCTACCGGATCCGAATACGGCATGCCCAGCCTCGTGAGCACAAAGCGGGAGAGCAAGGCCAGAAGAAATGGGCCGAGAAACACCGCGAAGAGAAACACGGGCGTGCGCACCAGCAAGTGCCTGGACCAAGAGCGGCCTTCTACCCGGCTGTCGAACCGTATCTTTTCGGCCGCAAGCCAGACCAGCCCGCCGGCCGATACGGCGCCGCAAAGGCCGATGACCCAATACAACGGACCAGCGTGCATCGGGTGGCCGAGGTGCCGGAGATCCAGCGAGACTGCCACAAGCGCTGCAAGGATAAGCAGAGCAAAAACCAAACCCACGGCAACGCTCCGGGCACGAAAACCCTCCGCCATCTTAGCAGGGCAGCAGGCCCGCGTCATATCGGCGTCATCCCATCCGGCGCCAATGCTGGCGCCCCGCCTGCAACCGCAGTAGCCTCCTCCCAACCCCGCGTCCAAAATGGGGAGGGAGCACGCACATGGCCGATGACCCGATTTTTCATGTCAAACCCGCCATCGCCGCCAGTGCCGGCGTGAATGCCGAGCGCTACCGGCTGATGTGCAACCACGCCGCCCGCGACGCCGAGCATTTCTGGGGCGAACAGGCAAGGCGCCTGGACTGGATGCGCTTCCCCACCACCATGAAAAACACCAGTTTTGAGGGCGACGTCGCGATAAAATGGTTCGAGGATGGCACGCTGAACGCCTCCGCCAACTGCCTGGACCGGCATCTGAAAACCCGCGGCGACCAGGTGGCCATCATCTGGGAGGGCGATGATCCTGGGATGAGTGTGAAGATTACGTATCGGGAGTTGCACTCAAGGGTTTGCCGCCTGGCCAACGCGCTGAAATCGCTGGGCGCGCAGAAAGGCGACCGCATCTCCATCTACCTGCCGATGGTGCCCGAAGCCGCCGTCGCCATGCTGGCCTGCGCGCGCATCGGCGCCATCCATTCCATCGTGTTCGGCGGGTTTTCGCCCGACAGTCTCGCCAACCGCATCCAGGATTGCGGCAGCACCCTGCTCATCACCGCCGACGAAGGCCGCCGCGGCGGCCGCACGGTCGCGCTGAAAACCAACGCGGACGAAGCCCTCAAGCAGTGCCCGACGGTGCGGAACGTCGTCGTCGTCGCCGTCACCGGTGCCGCCGTGCCCATGCAGGACGGCCGCGACCACGACTATACGGCGCTCGTCGAAGCCGCGAGCCCCGACTGCGAACCCGAGGAAATGAACGCGGAAGATCCGCTGTTTATCCTCTATACCTCGGGCAGCACCGGCAAACCCAAGGGCGCCCTGCACACGACCGGCGGCTACATGCTCTGGGCCAGTTTTACCCACGAAATCGTCTTCGACTACCGGCGCGGCGAGATCTATTGGTGCACCGCCGATGTCGGCTGGGTCACCGGACATACGTATATCGTCTATGGGCCTTTGGCGAACGGCGCCACCACCTTGATGTTTGAGGGCGTGCCGACCTACCCCAGCAGCAGCCGCTTCTGGGAGGTGATCGACAAGCACCAGGTCAATATTTTCTATACCGCACCGACCGCCATACGCGCGCTGATGCGCGAGGGCGATGGGCCGGTGAAACGCACCTCGCGCGCGTCTCTGCGGGTGCTGGGCAGCGTCGGCGAGCCGATCAATCCGGAAGCCTGGCTGTGGTATTACCGCGTCATCGGCGACGAGCGCTGCCCGATCGTCGATACCTGGTGGCAGACCGAAACCGGCGGCATCCTGATCTCCCCTCTGCCTGGTGCGACCGCGCTCAAACCTGGCTCAGCAACGTTTCCGCTGCCCGGCGTATTCCCCGAACTCGTCGATGCCGACGGCAAAGTTTTGGAGGGCGCCACCGAAGGCAATCTGGTCATTACGGACAGTTGGCCAGGCCAGATGCGTACCGTCTTCGGCGACCATGCGCGCTTCGTGCAAACCTATTTTACCACCTACCCCGGCAAATATTTTACCGGCGATGGCGCACGCCGCGATGCGGACGGCTATTGGTGGATCACCGGCCGCGTCGATGACGTGATCAACGTCAGCGGCCACCGCATGGGCACCGCCGAGGTGGAGAGCGCGCTGGTCGCCAACCCGCAGGTCGCCGAAGCGGCCGTGGTCGGGTTTCCGCACGACATCAAGGGCCAGGGCATCTATGCCTATGTCACGCTGAAAGATGGCGTGGAGCCGACGGACGCCTTGAAGAAGGAGCTGGTCGCCTGGGTGCGCCGCGAAATCGGCCCGATCGCGGCACCCGACGAAATCCAATGGGCGCCGGGCCTGCCCAAGACGCGCAGCGGCAAAATCATGCGGCGCATCCTGCGCAAGATCGCGGCGAACGAGACCGATGCGCTGGGCGACACGTCAACGCTCGCCGATCCTGGCGTGGTGCGCGATCTGGTGGATAACCGGGCGGGCTAGGCGGCCCAAATCTGCCCGGCATGATCCGCGGCACTCTGGAGGTTGCCGGAAATCGTTTCCGTCACCGTGCTCTGTTCCTCCACCGCCGCGGCGGTGGAGGTGACAAAGGCGCTGACTGCATCGATAGCCTCCTTGATCGACACCAGGGCGCTGACGACGTCGCCGGAGACGCTGCGGATGCCGTCTATCTCCTTGGTGATTTCCTCGGTGGCCCCCTTGGCCTGGCTGGCCAGGCTCTTCACCTCGTTGGCAACCACGGCAAAGCCGCGCCCGGCTTCGCCGGCGCGTGCCGACTCGATGGTGGCGTTGAGCGCCAGAAGATTGATCTGCTGGGTGATGTTGCTGATGAGCTCGACCACACGCCCCATGGTCTGAGCAGCGTCGTTGAGCCGCTGCGTGGAGTCGTCGGCGGCGGCGACGCGCCGCACCGCGCTGTCGGCGGATTCCTGTGACCGCACCATCGTGGCCGAGATTTCAGTGATGGAGGTGCTCAACTGGTGGGTCGCGGCCGCCACATTCTCGATCAGGCTATTGAATTTCTCACGCGCAACAACCTGCCCGGTCACGTCATTGGCGAATTTCACTACCTTAAACGGCTGGCCGTTCAGATCGAAAATCGGATTGTAGGTTGCCCGCAGATAGAGGTCGGCGCCGCTCTTGGTCACGCGCTTGAACTCGCCGGTGCGGAATTCTCCGTTCCGCAAGGCGGCCCAGAAAGCCCGGTAGGGGGCGCTGCGGGCCTCCTCACGCTCGACGAACATGGCGTGATGCTTGCCGACGATCTCCTCCAGCGAATAGCCTACGGCGTTGAGAAAATTCTCGTTCGCGGTGATGATCGTGCCGTCGAGGTTGAATTCGATCACCGCCTGGGTGCGGTGGATGGCGGCGATCTGACCGGCACTGTTGGCGGATTCCATACGGGCGAGCGTGACATCGCTGGCGAATTTCACGACCTTGAACGGGTGGCCATCGAGGTTGAAGATCGGGTTATAGGATGCCTGAAGCCAGACATCGCGCCCGCCCTTGGCTTTGCGCTTGAACTCCCCGGTGCGGTATTCGCCCTGCGCCAGCGCAGCCCAGAAATCCCGGTAGGCCACGCTGCCGCGGTCCGCGTCGGTCACAAACATGCTGTGATGCTTGCCGACAATTTCCGGCAGCCTGTAGCCCATGGTGATCAGAAAATTCTCGTTTGCAGTCAGGATGATTCCAGTCAGGTCGAATTCGATCACCGCCTGCGCCCGCCGGATGGCCTGCAGCTGACCGTCCCTTTCCACCCCCTCAAGGCTGGCGCGGGTCACGTCCGTTGCCAGCTTGATCACTTTGACCGGTTTGCCGGCCCTGTCCATAATCGGGTTGTAAGCTGCCTGCAGCCAGACTTCCGCACCGCCCTTGCCGATCCGCTTAAACACGCCCGACTTGAACTCGCCGCGGCCAAGCTCACTCCAGAATTGCCGGTATTCAGGGCTTTCCCTCTCCCCCGGCGGCATGAACATGGAATGGTGCCGGCCGACAATTTCGTTCAGCGCATAGCCGATCGTGCGAAGAAAATTATCATTGGCGGTGATGATCGTGCCATCGAGCTTGAATTCGATCATCGCCTGCGAGCGGCCAACCGCCACCATCTCCGCCTCAAGTTCGTGCAGGCGGTCCTGCGTCCTGAATACAAGCCCGAACATGCCCCCATCCACGCGCAAAGTTCGGCAAGCGTAATCCGTGATGGTTAACAAAAACCGCGAAGCCTGTCTTCATGTCGGCGCGTGATACCAAATCCGGGTGATCCGCCGCCGGGACGGCGTTCTGCGCCCGGCAGGCATGCGAAAGCCAAGTAAACGTCTTTTGCTTCTTGATCTTCAGAAAAGCGAACCCTCTTTTTATCTGGCAAAGTTAAGCAAATCCTGATTCAGCCGGTTTTTCTCAACAAAAAACACCGCATGCGGGGCACCCGCATATTCGCGCAGCTCAGCGTGCGGCACCATTGCCACCGTGGCCTTTGCCGAGACGTCGATCGGCACCGTCTGGTCGGCATCGCCATGGATCACCAGCGTCGGCATGGTGAAGGATGCCATGTCGGCGCGGAAATCGGTTTGTGAAAAACTGCGCGCGCATTCCAAGGTCGCGCGCAGCGAGCCTTGTAGCGCCATGCCGAGCGCCCATTGCTGGATTTCGGTGGTGACGGACAAATTCAGCAGGCCGGCGCCGAAAAAACTCTTACCGAAATGCGCCAGAAAATGCGGCCGGTCGGCGTGCAGGCCGGCCAGCATCTGCTCGAACACGGCAGGGTCCACGCCGTCCCGGTGATCGGGCGTCTTCAGCAAATACGGGGTGACGGACGAGACCAGCACGGCGCGGCCGACCCGCGACCTGTCGTAGCGCGTCAGGTAGCGTGCCAGCTCACCGCCGCCCATGGAGAAGCCGACGACCACCGCGTCCTGCACGCGCAGGGTTTCGAGCACGGTGTTCAGGTCCGATGCCAGAGTGTCGTAGTCATAGCCGGTCCAGGGCTGGCCGGAGCGGCCGAAACCCCGACGGTCATAGGTAATGACGCGGTGGCCGTGCCCGGCCAGGAAGGTGGATTGATATTCCCACATGTCCGCGTTGAGCGGCCAGCCGTGGATCAGCACGACCGCCCTGCCCTGGCCCCAGTCGTTATAGAACAGGTTGGTGCCGTCGGCGGTTTCGATGAAGGGCATGTGCGGCGTCCTGAGGGTTGCTCCGCACACAACGGCGTTTTGCGCCCAGGGTTCGCGCGCACGTTCGCACGCACGCTCGCACGCGGCGGAAACCGGCGGTTCAGGCGTAAGACCTCGGTAACCATCGCTCCGGTAGAGAGATTATTGTCACGGCTGAGGTCTCCGCATGCAACCCGGCCTGGTTGCCCGTATCGCCCTTGTTTTCGTCGCGGTTGCCGCTTCAGCGTGCGTGGCCACGGCCATCGATGCCGTGGCCCTGGCCGACATGGCGGAGCGGACGCGCACTCTGCTGGGCCGCGACATGGCCAAGGCGGTGGCCGTCACCCGCTCGCAGAATCATCTCCTGCGGATGAACAGCAATTTTACCGGAGCGGTCCTGGCGGATCATCCGGACAGTGCGGCCCTGCGCCAACTGGTGCAAAGGAGCCTGACGGACTACCGGGACAGAATGCGGGAGATGTCCGGTGCATCCGATGAAGGGGCACAGGAAGCGGCGTCGCTCGCACCCAGCTTTGCCGCACTTCAGCCCAGGCTGGAGGCGGTGTTTGCCTTAATCGATGCCGGCAAACTGGCCCAGGCGCGCGCCGTACTCGCCGCGGAGGTGACCCCGGCGGTCGAGCGCCAGGTGGCGCTTGGCCGGACGATCCTGGAACATGATTGGTCGAAGCTGGAGACCGGCCGCCGCCAGATGCTGGCGCTGGTGCGCCAGCGTGAGCGTGAGGTCGCGGCCCTCGGGGCCGTCCCCGTGGTTTCCGTCCTGCTCGCCCTGCTCTGGCTGGCCGGACCAGGGTTGCGGCGGCCGATGCGCGCGCTGACCGATGCCACGCACCGTCTGCGCACCGGCGATCTCGACGAGCCGGTCAGCGGCACCGAACGGCATGACGAGGTGGGCACCATCGCGACCTCGCTGAATGTGCTGCGGCTGGAGGCACGCCGGGCGCGGGTCTTGGAGGCCGCGGCGCGCGATATGGCGGCGACGGCCGAGGCGGCGCGCCTGCGCGACCTGACGGATGCCGCCTTCGAAGGGCTCGCCGTCATCGAGGACGGGGTGGTGATCGAGGCGAACACCAGCCTGGCCGGCATGCTCGGCGCCGAGCGGGAGCGGATGATCGGCGCCCCGTTAAGCACGCTGCTTGTGCTGGAAGGCGGGCGGGCGGTGCCGGACCTGCTGGCTGCCGCCATCCAGGGACCAGTGCCGGCGCGGCTGGCGCATCCACCCGCCGCCTATCCCGCAGAAGTGCGTGCCAGGCCGCTGGCGGCGCCCGACGGCCGCACCCGCCTGGTCGTTGCCATTCGCGACCTGCGCACCCAGGTGGCGGCGGAGGCAAGGATCCGCCACATGGCGCACCATGACGTGCTGACCGGCGCCGCCAACCGGGCCTTGCTGCACGAACGCCTGACCCATGCTTTTGCTCAGGCCGGCCCTACCGGCGCCGCCTTCGCGCTGCTGTGCATCGACCTCGACCGGTTCAAACCTGTCAACGACCTGCACGGCCATACCGCCGGCGACCGCGTGCTGTGCGAGGTCGGCCGCCGCCTGCGGGAGAATACACGTGCCACCGATACCGTCGCCCGCCTTGGCGGCGACGAATTCGTCGTCCTGCTGCCGGCGGTCACGGGGGGAGAGCAGGCCATCGATCTGGCGAGCCGGCTGGTGAGCATTCTCAACCAGCCCTACGACATCGGCGAGGGCAATGCCGTTGAACTGTCCGCCTCGATCGGCATCGCGCTCCACCCTGAAGATGGCGCCGCGCCCGATGCCCTGCTGGCGAATGCCGACAGTGCGCTGTACCGCGTCAAACGCTCGTCGCGCAACGGCTATGCGCTATTCCATGCCGACATGGATGCCGGGCAGCACGAACGGCATCTGCTGGAACATGATTTGCGCCACGCGCTCGGGCGCGGCGAATTATCGCTGTCATACCAAATCCAGGCAGCGTGCGACTCTGTGCGCGTCGTGGGCTTCGAAGCGCTGCTGCGCTGGAACCATTCCGTGCGCGGCATGGTGTCGCCGGCCGATTTCATCCCCGTGGCCGAAGAGTGCGGCCTGATCATTGAGATCGGCGCCTGGGTGCTGCGCGAGGCCTGCGCCGAGGCCGCTCGGTGGGATGTGCCGCTGCGCATTGCCGTGAATGTCTCGCCACGCCAGCTCGAACATGCCGGCTTCGCAGAACTGGTCGCCGAGACGCTGAGCCAGACCGGCCTGCCGCCGGCGCGGCTGGAACTGGAGATCACCGAGGGCCTGCTGATCCGCAAGGCAGACCAGGCGCTCGCCGTCATCAAGACCCTGAAGGCGCTGGGGGTGCAGATGGCTCTGGACGATTTCGGGACCGGCTATTCCTCACTCGTCGCGTTGCGCAACTTCCCCTTCGACCGCGTCAAAGTGGACCGCACCTTCGTGCAGCACCTGACGGAAAGCAGCGAGGCCAGGGCGATCATCAGCGCCGTCGTCGCACTGGGCCGCGCGCTGCACATTCCCGTGCTTGCCGAAGGCGTGGAGACCCAGGCACAGCTCGACACGCTGCGGGAGACCGGCTGCGACGAGGTACAAGGCTATCTGATCGGCCGCCCGCAACCGATCGGGCAGCAGCGCCACATCACCTACCCGACCGTGCATTGGGCCGAGTCGGCGCACCGGCAGGCGGCCGTGGCGGTGGCGTAGAGACGCCGGGCCACGATGGATTTGGTACAAGGAAGAATGTTCTTTTTTGAAAAAAGAACCAAAAGACTTTTGTTCTCTGGCGTACGCCGTTGAAGAGGCTCAGCCCAATAATCAAAAGTTTTTTGCTTCTTTTTTTCAAAAAAGAAGTTCTTCCTTACGCCACCAACGCATCGATCGCTTTCACCATCCGCACGTCCCGCGCCGACAGCCCGCCGGCATCATGCGTGCTCAGGACGATGGTCACCTTGCCATAGATGTT
>Ga0116227_10009564_pt1 | contig 17517 bp, 14 predicted proteins | sample S1TSphgellanicum_FD_89693 | JGI IMG/M metagenome (GOLD analysis project Ga0116227, IMG submission 89693) | Host-associated microbial communities from peat moss isolated from Minnesota, USA - S1T2_Fb - Sphagnum magellanicum MG | ecosystem: Host-associated > Plants > Peat moss > Unclassified... | reverse complement strand
GTTTTCGCCGCTCGCGCTGCGCGAAGCGCGCGATAACGAAGTGCCCGTCGCGCTCAAAGCGCGTGCCCGCCGCCCCGCCTCGCAGGCTACGATTCCCAAAGAAGTGCTGGTCGAAGCGTTGCCGGCCGATCAGGGCGTCATCGAAGCCTGGTTATCGGAACTCAAGGGTCAACGCGTGCGCGTGCTGCGCGCGCAGCGTGGCCCGCGGGCGGAATACATGCGGCTCGTCCACGAGAACGCCGAGCAGAACCTCAAAGCGTTCCTCGCGCACCAGGAAGTGCAAGAGTCGAACTCGGCGCGTTCGTTGACCGAACTGGCGGCCGCGCTCGACCTGCCCGACGCCCCGCACCGCATCGAGTGTTACGACATCTCGAACATCCAGGGTACGAACCCGACCGCCTCGATGGTCGTCTTCGTCGAAGGCCGCGCGAAAAAGAGCGATTACCGGCGGTTCAAGATTCGCTACGATCTCGGTTCCAACGACTTCGCGATGATGCAGGAGACCTTACGCCGCCGGCTGCGCTACCTGCGGGCCGATACGAACGCGCCGGGGGAAGAAGATCCCGCCAGCATCGTCGAGACCGGGGCGCGTGCGACGCTCGAAGCCGAGTTGCGCAAGAAGGAGAAGTTCCATCACCGCCCCGACCTGTTGCTGATCGACGGCGGAAAGGGGCAGCTCAATGCCGTGGTCGAGGTGTTGGAGGAGTTGGAGCTCTGGGGCATTCCGGTCGCGGGACTGGCCAAGGAACACGAGTGGCTCTTCATCCCCGGTCAAGCGGAACCGATCGTCTTGCCGCCGGGGTCGCCGGGCTTGCATCTGGTCATGCGGATTCGCGACGAAGCCCACCGGTTCGCGGTCGAATACCATCGCAAGCGGCGCGGCACCGCTATGACGCAGTCGGCCCTCGATGCGCTCTCGGGCGTCGGGCCCGTGCGACGCAAACGCCTGCTCATCGCGTTCGGCTCGGTCGGCGCGCTCAAGCGCGCTAGCGTCGATGAGATCGCCGCGGTCAAGGGCATGACGCCCGCGCTCGCGTCGTCGGTGAAGGCAGCGCTTACGGCCCCGCCGTAACGAGTGCCGGAAAGGATACGGTCGTGAATTTCATCATCCGCTTGCTTGTTAATGCGATCGCGCTCGTGATCGTGGCGTACCTGCTGCCGGGCGTGCATCTCGCGTCGTTCACCGCGGCGGTGATCGTCGCGTTGATCCTGGGCATCGTCAACGCCGTGGTACGCCCGTTGCTGATCCTCTTGACGTTACCGGTCGTGCTGCTGACGCTCGGCTTGTTCACGTTCGTGATCAACGCGTTCACGTTCTATTTGGTGGCGCATCTCCGTCTCGGCCTCACCGTCGACGGCTTCGGTTCGGCCTTCGTCGGAGCGCTCGTCCTTTCGATCGTCTCGTTCGTCCTCTCGAGCCTGGTCAAGGCGACCGAAACGCCGGCGACGTGAGCCGTCCGAAGATCCTCGTAACCAACGACGACGGCTACACGAGTTTCGGGTTGATTGCCGTCGCGGAGGCGCTGCGCGAGCTCGGCGACGTGACGGTCGTCGCGCCCGACCGCGACAACAGCGGAATCGGTCACTCGATCTCGATCAAGCATCCGGTGCGGGTCTCCGAAGTTCAGGAACGTTCGGTCAAGACGTACCGCTGCTCGGGCACGCCGGCCGACTGCGTGGTCGTCGGGGCGTTCGATCTCTGCGGCGGTTTGCCGTCGCTCGTCGTCAGCGGCATCAACCGCGGTGCGAACATCGGCGACGATCTCAACTATTCGGGCACCGTCGCGGCGGCCATCGAAAGCGTGATCATCGGCGTTCCGGCGCTCGCGATCTCGCTCGCGGCCAGTTGGCCCGAGCACGCGCGCGATCACCATTGGGATACGGCGGCGCGCGTGGCCGTTCGGATCGCGCGCGAAATTCTGACCAGCGGACTGCCCCGGCTCACGCTGCTCAACGTCAACGTGCCTAACCTGCCCGATGCCGAATTGCGGGGCGACCGCTGGGTCCGCCAGGGCCGCAAGTCATATCAGGATCGCGTCGAGCGGCGGACCGACCCGCGCGGTGGCACGTATTACTGGTTATGGGGTTCGTTCGATCCCGCCGACATCGTCACCGGCACCGACCTCGCCGCCGTGCGCGACCACCACGTCAGCATCACGCCGCTGACGATCGACCGCACCGATCACGACGAACTCGGCCGCCGTTTGCGCGACGAAGCGACAACCCGCGCGAGTTCGGCGTAGCGCAAGAAGGTCTCCGCAAGCCGCGCCGTATAGAGCAACGCATGACTATCGATTTGCGCCGTGGTCTCTTCGCGGGCACGCTCTCGTGCGCGACCGCGCTCGCGCTCCCGGGCTGCCACCATTTCGCGGCAGTGCCCGGCTCGGGACCGAATCCAACGTCGAGCAGCTTCGCCGGCTTGACGGTGACGACGTCGGTAACGCTCGCGACAAACGGCGGTTCGGTGCCGCTCTCATCGACGGGCTTGGCCTCCACGCTCCTATACCCAAGCAACAATAGCGGCACGGGCACGTACACGCTGACGACGGTCGAGCCGACGCTGCCGGGCACGCCGACGGGTACGCCGATCGTCTACGCCGAGCTCCAGCTCAATAACGCCGTCAACTTCTCCGGCTATTTCTCGATTTCCAGCGTAACCTTGCCGACTACGCTGCTGACGCTGAGCTCCAGCAATCAAGTGTACGAAACGCTCTACGATCAGAGCAGCGGCGCGCAGATCGGGTCGCAAGTCACCGGCACCGTGAGCGGCCAAACGATCACCTTCGGTACGGTGGCCAGCGGCTCGTTCTCAGCCAACGCGAGCGACGTTTACCTCTTCGTCATCTCGTATCAATAACGCCGTTCGCACGGCGATCGTTCGCATCGAAGTTTCTTTCGCGCGCATCTAAGGCGCGCGCCAGGATCGGGGCGCAGACTGCAGTCACGTCACTTTCTCAAGGAGAAACTCTGGTGCCGACCATCAAAACACGCGATAACACGGAACTCTACTACAAGGATTGGGGTACGGGACAACCGGTGATGTTTAGTCACGGTTGGCCGCTCACGGCGGATGCCTTCGAAGATCAGATGTTCTTTCTGGCTTCACACGGGTATCGCTGTATCGCCCACGACCGCCGCGGGCACGGACGTTCCGGTCAGCCCTGGAACGGAAACGACATGGATACGTATGCCGACGATCTCGCGGACCTGGCGGGCATTTTGGGCGTACGCGATGCGACGTTCGTCGGTCATTCGACCGGTGGCGGGGAGGTCGTCCGCTACATCGCACGCCACGGGACGGCGCGCGTCGCACGCGTCGTGCTGATCGGCGCCGTCGTGCCGGCGCTGCTCGAGCGCAAATCCAATCCGGGCGGCGTGCCGTTCGAGACGTTCGATCGTTTGCGCGCCGGCGTACGAGCTGACCGGTCGCAGTTTTATCAGGAATTCAGCCGCGCATTCTACGGTTACAACCGCGAGGGCAGCGAGATCTCGCGCGGCGTGTGCGATGCGTTCTGGCTGCAAGCGATGCTGGGCGGACTTTGCGGTTCCTACGAGTGCATCAAAGCATTCTCGGAGACCGACTTCACCGAAGACCTCAAGAAGGTCACGGTTCCGGCCCTGATCCTGCACGGCGACGACGATCAGATCGTGCCCGTCGATGACTCGGCGCGGCGCGCCGCGGAGCTGCTTCCGAACGCGACCCTGAAAATCTATCAAGGCGCGCCACACGGGCTCTGCACGACGCTCAAGGACCGGGTCAACGCGGACCTGTTGGCGTTCATCGAAGGTTCGAAAGTCGCGGGCGCGACGCGCCCCTTGCAAGGCGCGGCCGCTCGTTAGCGACGCGGGCGGCGCGGCTCTCGGCGACGAGGGCCGCGCGCTCTCGCGTCAGGTCAGGCGTTCGTCGGCCAGGTCGAGATCGTATTGGATGCGGCGGAAGATCTCGTCGGGAATTTCGCCGGAGTCGCGCATGCGGGCGATCTCGCGGCGCTCCGCGTCGAGCGCTTCTTGCTGCAACTTGTGGTCGAAGGCGACGTCGAGTTCGTTCAACGAACCGTCGAGGTGCCCCGAGAGGTGCGCGATCCGGTACTCGTACTCGCCGAGGATCCGCCCCTCGACCTCCCATTCTTCGGTCGAATCGAAATCCGGTTCGAGCTGACGCAGCCGCGCGATGCCGGCCCTGAGCGCGGCGACGCGGACTTCGATTTCGTGTGCGTTCGTATCCTCGCCGGAGTCGATCTTCAACCACTTCAAGAGCGGAATCAGTGAGAGTCCTTGAACCACCAGCGTGACGAAGATGACGCAGAAGGTGATGAACGCGATTTCGTTGCGACCGGGAAACGGCGTGCCGCCGGCCGTGACCGCAGGCAACGCGAGGGCGCCCGCGAGCGACACGATGCCGCGCATTCCGCTCCAACCGATTACGAAGAGGTTTTCCCAGAGCGGTTTCGGTTCTTTGCGACGAATCGCCGGGAAGATGAGCCGCGGCAGCCACGCGGCGGGAAAGACCCAGGCCATCCGCACGACGATCACGAGACCACTGATCGCGAGCCCGATCCAGATCTCGCGTGCGGCAAACGATGGATCGTGGACGATCGTGCGGAGCTGTAAGCCGATCAGTAAGAAGACGAGGCCGTTGAGGAGGAAGATCAGGAGTTCCCAGACCGCGCCCGCGACCAGTCGCCCTTCGGATCCGTAGATTTCGTTCGACTTGCGGCTCATGTAGATGCCGGCGACGACCGTGCCGAGCACGCCCGATACGTGGACGGATTCGCACGTCAGGTAGATCGCGTACGGCGCGACCAACGCGATCGCGTTGCCGATCAACGGATCGACCAGCTTTACTTTGCGCAGCAACACGAAGAGTTGGGTCAGGCCGATGGCGAAGCCCAGACCGATCGCGACGCCGCCCGCCGAGACGACGATGACGGCGAGGCTTGCGGACACGAGCGAGAAGCTGCCCGTCACGACCGCGACCACCGCGAACCGATAGATCACGAGCGCCGTCGCGTCGTTGACGAGACCTTCGCCGTCGAGGATCGCCATCAGACGCTTGGGCACCGAAAACCGCTCGAAAACGGAGCCCGCGGCCACGGCGTCGGGCGGAGAAATGATCGCGCCGAGCACGAACGCCGCGGCCCAGCCGATCTGCGGCATCAGGTGATGGGCGACGATCGCGACGATGCCCGTCGTGAAGACCACCAGGCCGATGGCGAGCAAGCCGATCGGCCGCGCGTTGTCGCGGAACGTCTGCCAGTCGGTCAGCCAGCCGCCCGAGTACAAGAGCGGCGGCAGGAAGATCAGGAAGATCCACTGGGGATCGAGTTCGAACATCGGGACGCCCGGCACGAAAGCCAAGAGCGAGCCGCCGATCACGAACGCGATCGGGTACGGCATCTTGAAACGCTTGGCGATCAAGGCCGTGACGACGATCGACGTGAGCAGCAGCAGAATCAGACTCGACGCTTGCACTGCCGCTCCGCTTCGCCGCGCACGGCCGCATACCGTTCGCGCTTGCCCCGAATCGTAAACGGCGAGACACAGAGCGCCGGCGAAATCGCCGAGCGACGGTTACTTCATTTGCGAGTCGGGGACGTTGAGGGTTCGCTGCCGGGCGAACTCGACGAACCAGTCGATCGCCTCGGGATTTCGCATCGCATCGCGCATCGCGACGCGCGCGGGTTCGGCCCCGCCCAAGATTCGGCGGACCGGAACTTCCATCTTCTTGGCGGTCAGCGTGTAGGGAATGTCGGGCGCCTGATGGATTTCATCGGGCACGTGCCGCGGGCTGCACTCGACCCGCAGACGCGCGACCAGCGTGCGCCGCAACGCCGCATCGAGTTCGACGCCCGGCGCGGTCTTGATGAAGAGCGGCATGTAGAAGCCGCCGCCTTCGGTTTCGAGGCATACGATCAGGCTATCCGCGATCTCCGGAATGCGTTCCAAGCAGCGGTAGATTTCGGCGGTTCCGATGCGCACGCCGAAGCGGTTGAGCGTCGAATCCGAACGTCCGTAGACGTAGCACCCGCCGCGTTCGTTGATCTTGATGAAGTCGCCGTGGCGCCAGATGCCGGGGAACACCGAGAAATACGATTCCAAATAACGCGCGTTGCCGGGATCGTTCCAAAGGTATAGGGGCATGGAGGGAGCCGGGCTCGTCACGACCAGTTCGCCAACGGCATCGGTCAGTGGATTGCCGGCGTCGTCCCAGGCGTGCACGTCCATGCCCAGGATGCGTCCTTGGATCTCACCCGCGTAGACCGGCTGCGTCGCGACCGAACCGACGAGACCGCTGCAGAAGTCCGTGCCGCCGGATTGCGAGGTGACCCAGAGGTCCGCCTTGACGTTCTCGTAGAGCCAGGCGAACGTCTCCGGCGCGGCGGGCGAGCCGGCCAGGAAGATCGTGTCGATGCGCGCGAGGTCGTACGACGCTTTGGGGACGATGCCGCTTTTTTGCATCTGTTGCACGAACGTCGGGCTCGCGCCGAAGAGGGTCACGCCGGCCTCGGCGGCCATGCGCCAGAGAAGGTCGGGTTCGGGGTGGGCGGGGTGGCCGTCGTAGAGCACGATCGAGGCGCCCTGCAGCAACGCTGCGAGCAGCGCGTTCCACATCATCCAGCCCGTCGTCGAGTAGAAGAACATGCGCGAGCGCGGCGTGAGGTTGAAGTTGAACGCCGTGCTCTTGAGCAATTCGAGCGTTATGCCGGTGTGCCCGTGGACGAGGGCCTTGGGCAGTCCGGTCGTGCCCGACGAGAAGAGCACCCAGAGCGGGTGACTTTCATCGACGCGCTCGAAGGCGAACGTTTCGCGCTCGACGTCCGGGCCCGCAAGGAGGTCGTGCCACGCGACGGCCGGGACGCGCGCGGGCGGCGTCGCCGCGAGGTCGAGGTACGGCAACCAGACGATGCGTTCGAGCGTCGGCAACCCGGCGACGATCGTGGCGAGCTCCGGCCGGCGGTCGAAATCTTTACCGCCGAAGCGATAGCCGTCGGTCGCGAAGAGCACCTTGGGTTCGATTTGCGCGAACCGGTCGAGCACGGTCGCAGCGCCGAATTCCGGCGCCGCCGACGACCAGACCGCGCCGACCGCGGTCGCCGCCAACATCGCGATCGCCGTCTCCACGATATTGGGTTGATACGAGACGATCCGGTCGCCCGGCCGGATGCCGAGCGCCCGCAGTTGGGTCGCGAGCACGCGAACCGCGCGGCCGAGTCCGCGCCACGTGAGCTCCGCCTGCGCGCGCAGCTCCGAGCTATGGACGATGGCGACTTCGTCCGGCGCGGCCACCGCCTCATGGCGCAGCAGATGCTCGGCGAAGTTGACGCGGCTGCCGGTGAACCAGCGCGCGCCGGGCATCTCGCCGTCGCACACCGCCGCGTACGGCGTCGACGACGTCACGCCGAAGAACTCCCAGAGCGCGCCCCAGAACGCGTTGAGATCGGTCACGGACCACCGCCAGAGCGCCGCGTAGTCGTCGAAGCGCAGCCCGCGTTCCGCGGCGAGCCAACGCTCGAAGCGCGCCAGCTGCGAGCCCTCGGCAAACGCGGCGGACGGCGTCCAAAGCAGTTCGCCTTCAACGACCTGGCGCGGTGCCGAGGATGCGGACATGCGTGCTACCCGGCCTCGCGCATGACGCCGAGCAGTTCGCGCACGCTCGGAAAGGTTGCGTGCGCGCGGCGCTCTGGTGGCTGCGAACGGAAGCCGGATTCGTCGGTCAAGCCGGTGCACACGCCGACCGCGAGCGCGCCGCCGTCGAGCGCCATGCGGACTTCGAGAACCGGATCGTCGCCCACGACGGCGAGGTGGCGGGTTTTCTGGCCGAGACGCGCGGCGCATGCGCGCAGCGCGCTCGCCGAGGGTTTGCCGACGACCCGGCTGCGTTTTCCGGTCACGCTATAGATCGACGCGCAGATCGCGCGCGAGATCCCGATCGTGCGGCCCGCGCTCGTCGCGAAGAACGGCGCGTCCGAGGCCGAGTAGACCGGCGCGCCCGACCAGACCGCTTGGCAGGCGACCTCGAGATCGGGAAAGACGAAATCCGCGTGCCAGCCCACGAACACCGCGTCGGCGGAGCGGTCGGCATCGCGCGGCAGAACCGCGATCAAGCCGGCGTCGACGAGCGGTTGCGCGACGCCTTCGCCCCCGAGCACCAGCACGCGCTTGTGGCCCTTGGACACGAGCACCTTGGCGGCCACGACGGCGGGCGTCAGCATGTCGCGTTCGTCGATCTCGATGCCCGCGCGTTCGAGCATCTCCGCGTAAGCCGCCGGCGTGTGGACCGTGCCGTTGGTCAAGATGACGAACGGCACGGCGCGCTCGCGCAGCAGGGCCAATAATTCGAGGCTGCCGGGTAAGGGCCGGTAGCCGTGACTGTGCCGGTCGCTCAGGGCCAGCGTCCCGTCGAGATCGAAGATGAACCCCTTCGCTTCCCGCAACCGCTCGCGCAAGGCCGTGGGCGTCACGAGTAGCGGCTCAGTTGCAGCAAAAATCCCGGCTTTTCAACGGTGAGCGCGGCGAGCGGCGGGCGCGTGGCGAGTTCGCGCAACAGCTTCATGACCGTGCGCGTATCGGGATCGTAGGTGCGGCGCGCGGGCCCGGACGCCAGCATCGCATCGACTTGCGCTGCCGGCATCGTCGCGCGCAGCAGAAGCTCTTCGTCGGAGACGCTCGCTCCGAAGCGTTTGCGGAATTCGGCGAGCTCGGGCATCGGCGGTTGCGCGGCCAACTCTTTGGCGCGGCTGCGTGAGAGGATGCGGTCGCGCACGTCGGGATCGACCGGTTGCGGTGGCGAACCGAAGAGACCGAGCGTGTAGCGGATTACTTCGTCCGGTACGTTCTCGTAGCGTTCCGACGCGAGAACGTTCATCACGGCCTGCGTGCCGACGACTTGCGAGAAGGGCGTCACCATGATCGGAAAGCCGAGTTCCGCCCGAACGCGCGCCGTTTCAACCAGTACCTCGGGTAGGCGGTGCAGCTGGCCGATCTCGCCGAGCTGACGCATCATCGTGGTCAGCATCCCACCCGGCATCTGGTGGTCGAAGTAGGCGGCGTCGAACTCCGAGGGGCGCCCTTCGGGCAACCCTTCGGCGCGCGCGAGCCGCCGGAAGTATTCGCTGGTTTCCGCCAGCGCGTCGCCGTCGAGGGACGTCGCCTGGTGCTGCGCGCGCAAGTTCTCGATCGTCCGTTCCGCGGGCGGCTGCGACGTGCCGCCGCCAAGCGGCTCGACCGCCGTGTGCAGCGCATCGATTCCGAGTTCGGCGGCGACGGCGTACGAGAACGGCGCGAGCCCGATCGTACAGTGGGAATGAAGCTCGAGCGGTTTATCGCCGATGGCGGCGCGTACGGCGGGAATCAGCGTGCGCGCGCGTTCGGGCGTGAGCAACCCGCCCGGGTCTTTGATGTAGACGCGGTCGATATCGGGTGAAGCCGCGACCGTTGCGGCGCAGCGCGCGAAATAGGCATCGTCGTGCAACGGACTGAGCGTGTAGACGAGCGCGGCGACCAGTTCGGCTTCGCCTTCGCGCCGGATCGTGCGCGCCGAGGCGACGATGGCCTGCGCGTCGTTCATCGGATCCATGATCTGAAAGCGGCGAATCCCCGCTTCGATCAAGAGCCGGTACGAGAGCGCCATCAGGTCTTCGCCGGCGCGTTCCCAGGAGATGAAGCGCATGCCCGTCGTCAAGAACGAGAGCGGCGTTCGCGGCATCGCGGCGGCGGCCAGGCGAATGCGCTCCCACGGGTTTTCCTTGTGGAAGCGCACCGAGATCGCCATGTGCGTGCTCGTGGTGAAGTCGATCGCATAGTAGCCGACGCGGTCCATCGCCGGCGCGATCTGCAGGACCATCGGTGTCGTCAAGCCGACCGCGCCCCACAGGCTCTGGTTGCCGTCGCGAACGGTCGTGTCGATCAACGCGATGCCGGCGATGTCAAACCCCCGCTTCGATCGGTGCGATGCGCGCGAGCACGGAGCCGTATTGCACCAGTTCGCCATCCACGGCCACGATCTCGACGACGGTCCCGCGTTTGCCCGCGGCGATGGAGTTCATCAGCTTCATCACTTCGACGATGCCGACGACCGTTTGTTCCTCGACCGCGGAGCCGACCTCCACGAACGGTTTCTCGCCGGGTTTGGGCGCGCTGTAGAAGACGCCGACCATCGGTGAGATCACGTCGACGAGCCCGTTTCTGTGCGCCTGCGGTCCTGGTTGAATCGGCGGCTGTGTTGCCGCGGATGCCGGCGTCGCGGAACCACGAGCCGCAGCGACATCGCCGGCCGGCGCGGCATTGGCGGTCGATGCGGCGTTGCCGGCTGACGCCACGTTGCCGGTCGCCGAAACGTTGCCGGTTGAAGTGTCGGGCCTGTTCCCGCCGGCCGACGGTGCGCCGGGCCGGCGCAGGAACAATTTGTAACGCTCGGTTTCGAGGCGCAGTTCGTCGAAGCCGGAGGCGTCGAGCAGGGCTAGGATTTCGAGCACGTCCTCGTGGCTGAGGTTCATTCCTTGCGGGGCGCTCCGAAAATCGCCAGCACGTTCGCAAACGGATTCGCGCTGACGGTTTCGACCAGCCGCGTTTCCTTCGAGCTCCACACCGTCTCGGGACGGCTCTGCAAGAGGAAGATCTCGGTGCCGGTGTCGGCGTTTCCGCCGTTCGCGCAGATCGCCCACTCGATATCCTGCGCGCGGCCGTAGTGGCGTTCGATCGCGCGGCCGAGCGTGGCCAAGCGTTTCACTTCGTCGCCCGATAATGACGGGAGCTCGCGCTGCTCCGGGGGCACCGGTTCTTCGGTCGTGCCGCCCGTCGCGCGGTTGGGCACGTGGCGGATCGCTTTATCGGAGATCGTCTGGCGCGCGAGTTCGCCCGTTATCTTGTTCACGATGAATTCGTCGGGTGTCACCTCGCCCCCGACTACCGCCGACCCCAGTCCCCAACTCGAGCTGATCGCAATCAGCGACGGGTCGCCGGTCATGGGGCTGCGCGTGAACATCACGCCGGCCGAGCGCGCGTCGACCATCTGCTGAATGACGACGCCCATCGCCATCGCGCTCTCGGGCAAGTGCAAGCGGCGCCGATACGATACCGAAGGCTCGCTGTAAAGACTGGACCAGCAGCGCCGCACGGCCGCGAGTACGGCCGCTTCGCCGCGCACCCAGAGAAACGTGTCTTGCAGCCCCGCGAAGCTCGCGTCGGAGCCGTCTTCCATCGTGGCGCTGGAGCGCACGGCTACCGGAGCTTCGGCGGCCGACTCCGTATCGCAGAGCCTCCGGTAGGCGGTGAGGATCGCGTTCTCGACGTCACCGGGAAGCGGCGCGCCCTCCACGCGCGCGCGAAGCTCGGCCGTTACCGCGCGACAAGCGGATTCGTCGTCCGCACCCAAGCCCTCGACCGCTCGGGCGATCGTGCCGCCGGGGTCGAACGCCGTGCACGCCTGACGGAACGCGGAGGTGGTCACGACGTAGCCCGGCGGAACCCGAATGCCCGCGGCGGTCAGCCGTCCGAGGCTGACCGCTTTGCCACCCGCCACGTCGCGGTCGTCTTCGCCGAGTTCCTCGAACCACGCGACGTGCGCGCGCGCTGTTGCCATGGGCTCCCTCGTTATTCGAGGATCGTGACGACGCCGCTCGTCCCGTCGACGCGCAGGCGTTGCCCGGTTTTGATCCGCTTGGTTGCGTGTCCGGTGCCTAGGACCGCCGGCATGCCGTATTCGCGCGCGACGATCGCCGCGTGCGACATCGCGCCGCCGATATCGGAGACCGTCGCCTTGATCTTCCCGAAGATCGGAGCCCAACTCGGCGCGGTCACGGGACACACGAGGATCTCGCCTTCGCGCACGCTCGCGATCTCGTCGATGTTGCGCACGACGCGCGCGATGCCTTCGACGACGCCCGGCGACGCGCCGAAGCCGCGAAGTTCGGACCCCTCCGAGGGCGGTGCGGCCCACGCTTGCAACTGCTCCGAGGTGATGCCCCACAGCATCAGCAGCAACGGGTCCTGGATGTTTTCGGGAACGGGGCCGAGCGCCGGCGGCGGCGACCACTCGGCGAGTTTAGCGAGCGCGGCTTTGCGCTCGGCCACGATCGGCGGCCAATGGCGCGTGCCTTTGGCCGGCACGCCCGAGGCCCATGACAGCGCCAGATCGGCCAAGGCCATCCCGACCTCGTAGCGGTTGAGTTGGAAGATGTCCTCGGAATCGGACAGCAGACCGTTGCGCGCGAGCACCGTGCCGAACTCGCGGATCTTATTGAAGAACGACGTGGCGGCCCAGTTCTCACAATAGAACTTGTGGTCTTCCACGAAGGGAAAGACCAAGTGGCAGAGGCCGAGCATCTGATCGAAGGTGGCGCGCTCGGCGTCGCCCGGCAAGAGCGCGCGGTACTCGGCCGCGATCTGCTCGCGCTCTTGCTTCAGTCGCGCGGTCGGGCGTTCGAGCGTGCGGCCCGCGCGCAGTTCCGAGATGTAGCGGGTCATGCCCGAGAACGGCATCGCGAGGTCGTCGTTCCAATTCCGGTGGTGGTGGTAGAAGCCGTCGCCGGTCGAAATGTTGAACCACGGGCGGCGCGCCTCTTCGAACGCCGCGAGCCAGCGCGCGCCCGCGGCGCCGCGCGTTTCGACGTCGGCCAGGATTTGCGCGGCGGAGCGGTTCTCGGTGAAGCTTCCGTCGACGCCGGTCTCGAGGGCCAGCGCCGCGAGCTTCTTGAGTTCGTCGTCGGGGCGCAGCATCGCGGTGTCGACGCCCGCGACCATGCGGGCCACCATCTGCACGGAGATTTCCGGAAACGCCTTCTTGCAGAATTCGAAGAAGGTTAAGTACGCGCCATAGCCGAGCACCAGAAACTCGAAGTGGTATTGCCACATCAAGAGATAGGCCTCGATCGCGCGGTTGTAACGTTCGATCAGATAGTGGTTTTGCGCGATGCCGCGGCCCTCGAATACAACCGCTTTGTCTTCGAATTCCGGCAGCTCGGGAACTTCGATCGACTCGATGCTCGCCAAGAGCACTTTGATCTTTTTGTTCCACTGGGCGTAGAGCTCTTCCCACTTGCCGAAATAGTAGAACGCGCGCTCCTCGAAGTGCGGCACGCGCGCGCCGATCTCGGCGGGATCGGTGATCGGAATCGCGCTGATGTAGACGCGGCCGTTGATGATGCGATGCTCGATCCCCTTGACGGTCGGGATCACGAAGACGCGCGTATTATAAGCGCCGAGCGAAATGTACGGCGCTTCGGCCGTGATCGCGTCGAAGGCCGGAATCGGTTCGGGGAAGTGCATTCCGTTGTAGAACCAGAAACGCGCGTCGTCCTCCGGGCCGACTTTCGTGAAGTAGGGATACATCGAATCGGCCGCCTCGGCGCCCGGAACGGGCCCGACTTCCGAGGGCAAGGGGAAGCTGCGTGTACGAGTTTCCATGCCGTTCCTTTCGTGAGCATCGAGCCGGCGCCAAAGAAATCGCCGCCGCGATTCCTCGGCGGCGACGCTTAGTTTCGCGATGGCTGGCTATTGCGGGCCACCCGGTCCCGGCCCTTTGCCGCACGGCGCGATTATCGAACAGCTTCTGCGATAATCGCACGTCGCCACGGCCCGCATTTATCGTAGAGCGGCGATGACGACTTTACTGGCGCGCAGCACCAGCTGCGATACCGCGTGCTCGTCCAGCTGACCATAAACGGCTACGCCGATGCTGGCCTCGCAGTTTCGTCCGTCCACGACGATGGGCGCGGCGATGCCCATTGCGCCCGGCAAGACCTCGCCGCAACTGGTCGCGTAGCCGAGCGACCTCGCCCGGGCCACGGCCTCGCGTTCGCCGGGGCGGGGCGGGTTGCCGGCGAGAATCGCGATGCCCGCGGCGGCACGGTCGAGCGGGTGGCGGAAACCCGGCCGGTGGACCAGTTGCGGCGCCGAGCCGGGCGGTTCGGCCGTCGCGATGCAGTTGGCTTCGTCGCCGTCGGCGACGGTCAGGATGCTGAGCGCGCCGACTTGGTCGGCCAGCCGGCGCAGTTCGCCCTGAGCTGCCGCCATCAGCGGCGGCACGGCGTGTCGCGCCAAGCGGAACACGCCCATGCCGATCGAGAAGCGTCCTTCCGAGTCACGCATGGCCAGACGCCGCTGGGCGAGCGTGTTGAGCAGCCGGTAGACGACGGTCCGGTCGAGCGCGAGCGCTTCGCTGATCGCCGCGACGCTCGCGCTGCCGGGGTGTTCGCTCAGATACTCGAGGACTGCGATTCCCCGGTCCAGCGTCTGCGACGTCATCCCCGACCGAGGGCGCTGGGGGGATTCGCTCATGGTCGCCGATTCGGTAGTGCGACCGGAATCACTTCGTCAAGCTTTGCTTACGGTCGCTTGGCTGTGGTCCGATCAGGAAAGAGTCCGCATTTTCCCTCGCCTGGCGGGGGACGGCGCGCCCATTTCGGGAGGGCCACCTTGCAGGTTGACGACGACGGCTCGGGCGGTCAGCGCGGCCGGTTTCCGCTTTACATCGCGCTGAGCCTGGGGGGCATTTTGGCGGCGACGCTGGCGGTGATCGGGTTCGTGACGTTCCAGCACGTCGAATCGTCGGCCGCGTACGCCGACGCCGCCCCCGCGGACAGCCGGGTCGCGTCACCGGCGCTCACCCGGGTCGCGGTCCCGGATCGGGCGATGTCGCGGGCCGCGGCCCCGCCCACGACGTCGCGGGTCGCGGTGCGTGGTCCACGGCACGTCGTCTCCGTGCCGAGGATCGCGGTCTCCGTACGTCCGAGCCCACCGCCGGCCGCGCCCTCGGCGGCCCCGACTGCCGCTCCGGAGTCCGAATCCCGCGCGCCTGCGCCTGCCGCGATACGGCAACGCCCGAGCGGCGCGCGTCGCGTGGCCGCCGCAACGGAGTCAGCTCCCGGCGACCCGGCCACGACTTCCGATGCGCGGCCGGAGGTGGGCGCCGCGTCGCCCGTAATTCTGACGGCGACCACCGTGGCCACACCGGCGCCCGCGCTCCCGGCGACGGCCGTCAACCTGCCGGCAGCCTCGCCGCCCCCGACCGAGGCGCCGGCGCCGGAACCGACGCCGGCTGTGGTGGCTGCGGCGCCCGCCCCGGCCCGCCCGCCTCAGCGCGTCGAAGCTCGGGTGAAGCTCGCAGCCGAACCGGACTTTCCCAGCGACCCAAGCGTCGCCGGCTTGCACGGCACGAGCGCCGTGCTCGTGACGATCGGTCCGCGCGGAAAGGTCGTCAACGTGGCGCTGGAACGCAGCAGCGGACACGCCTCCTTCGATCAGGCCGCCCTCAACGCCGCGCGGCGGACGATCTACGTGCCGGCCGTGATCGACGGCAAGCCCACCACCGCCAGCTACCGCATGGTGTACGAATTCGGCCAGTAGCCTGGGCCGCCGAATTCGAAATCCGGCCGGGAGAGGCACACCGTCAACGTGTCAGGGGGTCGGCGGCAGGACTGGCCTCGCGGCGAGCGGCGCGATGGCGAGCGCCGACGGCACCCGCGCGACCCGCGGCTCGGCGGCACGCGTCAGATTCATCCGCCGCCCCGACTGGCCGGCGACCGTGGCGACGATCCGGTAATCGACGTCGGCCGTGGACCGGCCGCCCTGCGCCTCCCGGATGGTAAAACTCGCCGGGGTCTTTGCGGCAACGTACAACTGGCGCGTCTCGCCGTCGGCGGTGAGAAAGACCCGGTACTTCGCGGCGCGCTCGATCGTTGCCGAGAAGGCTGCATCGAGCGCGACGACGGCCGTCCCGTCGACGAGTTTCGCCGTTCCCGTGTCCTCGATCGTCGGCTGCGTCGTTCTCGCGCTAAACGCGTTGGCTTGCCCGCCTCCGGGCGTGCGCGCGAAGGCAAGCAAGTTTCCGTCAAAGGCGGTATTACCCTCGGCGTCGACCTGGAAGACGATCGAGCCCGCGGCGTTCTTGAGCACGAGCGGAAGGTTTCCGGATTGGCCCTCGAGGCCGTAGCCGCTGGGGCTTCCGCCGTAAACGCCGATCCCGGCGTTGGTGACGTTCCCGAGGACGCCGTACCCGTCACCGCTCGAGGTCGTGCCGTACACGCCGTAGCTGGTCATCGCTTGTCCGTACACGCCGGCCGCCGAGTTCGAATTTGCGAACCCGCCCACGCCGTGTCCGGAGACGCTGAAACCGAAGAGGCCGGTGCCGGTCGTCGCCGAGCCGTAGACAGCGTCACCGGAGTCCGTGCTGCCGACGACGCCGACGCCGCTCGTCGACGTTCCCATGACGCCGGTGCCGCTTCCGCTCGTGGTGTAGCCGAGGACGCCGTAGGTGCTCGGCGTGTAGCCGACGACGCCGGCGTGAGCCCTGACCGAATATCCGATAACGCCGTAGTTATTCGTAGAAACCCCGTGAACGCCGTAGCCGTTGACCGAGTACCCTTGGGCGCCGTCGTTCGATTGCGACGCGCCGGCCAGCCCGTAGCCGCTGGTCGACTTGCCGAATACGCCGTAGCCGGTCACCGCATCGCCCTCCACGCCGATGCCCGAGCCGGAACTCGTCGAGCCGAGCACGCCGTCGTTGCTTTGCGACAGGCCGGCGACTCCGGCCAGACCCGTGGCGGTGAACCCGACGACGCCGGCACCGCTCGACGCGCTGCCCGAGACGCCGTTGCCGTTCTTGGCGATTCCCTGGATCGCGTTCCCATTGGTGGCGGAGCCGCTCACGCCGATGCCGTGAGCGCTGACGCCGGAGATGCCTGCTCCGCCGGAAGTGTTATTGCCGGCCACGCAGGCGGCTGTGGTCGCGCAGGTCACGGCTCCGAGGACTTGTTGGAAGGCGGTCGATGCGGCAGCCGGATGCGTTGCGGCGCCGACCGCAAACGCCGCACCGGTTACGACGACCGCCGTGGCGAGCCGACGCTTTACGAGTGAAACATGTGTCCGCTTGTGATCGTGAGGCATGACGAAAGACACTCCTTGGGCGTGGAGCCCGGATCGTGAGCCGTCTCGCGCATGCCCCGTTTATCGAACGGCGCCTCCGAGACGTTACCATCCGATCATCCCAGCCCGCCGTCCCCAAAACGTCCGGGCGTGCGGACCAATCGAGAAGTTACCGGCCGGTCAGCGCGGCAACTTTGCGTTCGAGAGCGAGCAGCTGGTTATCGTCGCGCGTACGGTACGGCTCGTCACGTGCCAAGCGGGCCGCAGCCCGAACAACCGCCAGGTTCAGGAGCCGCTTGCTTCAGCGAGCATAAACGGGGAGCCCATCCAAGCAGGTACTTCCTGCAGGCTTGCGCACCATTGGACGAGCTTCGCCGGCGGCCGGCTCCGATAACATCCGAGCCGGCGCGATCTGCCGTCATGTGCATGCCGCGAAATGCAGCCATTGGGGTTTGGCTTGGGTTGTGGTATGATGTGCGCTGCCGGCGGGGCCGGCGCGTTTACACGCCGGCGCGGCCGGCGTTTCCAAAAAGGTACATGGGGCTGAGCAGCTTCGACGGGTTGTACCGCGGTCAGGGTAAGCAGGCGGAGTTGCGAGCACTCCTTAAACGATCGCAACGCGTATACACGCGAACAACAACTACGCACTCGCTG
>Ga0116227_10009563_pt1 | contig 17519 bp, 11 predicted proteins | sample S1TSphgellanicum_FD_89693 | JGI IMG/M metagenome (GOLD analysis project Ga0116227, IMG submission 89693) | Host-associated microbial communities from peat moss isolated from Minnesota, USA - S1T2_Fb - Sphagnum magellanicum MG | ecosystem: Host-associated > Plants > Peat moss > Unclassified... | reverse complement strand
CTGACATCGAAGTAAAAAAATCATCGATGATATTTTCCGGCACTTTTTGGAACAGCTTCGCCCGGATTGCGAAGATGGATCCATCGGCGCCCATGCAGGAGCCCGTTGCCGTTTCGAGCCGCTTGATCGTCTCGTCCAGCGCCCAATAGCGCGAGCCAACCAGCGCGATGGCACTCTCGTCCTCGTTGATGTATTCGAGATGCCCAGTCACGCAACCGACCGTGGGCGGTGCGAATTCGGCCTGCACGACCTGAAGCACGTCGTCGCGCAGGATCACGTTGGCATCGGTAAAAAACAGAATGTCGGCGCCCCCCTGCCGGGCCATGTCTACCAAGTGATTCATACCAAAGCTTTTGCCGCGGCGTTCCTTTCCTTCGAAGAGGTTGATGCGGGGGCCAAAACTGCGGACAATCTCGACGGTGCGGTCAACACAGCCATCTGTATAGACGTAGATCGTCGTGGAAGGGTCTGCTGACTGCAAGGCTAGGCAGTTCTGCAACTTCTCCGTGATCACCCGTTCTTCGTTGTGGGCACAGAAAAGAATGGCGATCCGCGCCGGTGACTGGGGTGTGACTGGAACGGGCTGGCGCCGAAAAGCGGCAACGACCCAAAGGGAGAGTGGGTAGAGTACGAACGAATGGAGGGTCAGCACTACCAAAATCACTGTTACGGTTAACCAGACCATTCGTGTCTCCCGACTACGGTCGTCTCTATACGTCAGCGGAACATGCACCACCAGGCACGCTATGACATAATTTCAGTCTGGTCTAAGAGTCTGTTTTGGTCATGTTTATACGCGCCCGGGGCCGCCGGTGAAGAGCCTGGCGGATGCTGCAGGGTATAACGCTTCCGCCAGCCTGATGGATGCCACGAAACCTTAACGCGTGGCGTTTGGGCTAATTCGGGCAACAATCTTTTGGTCACCCGGCACCGGGTCAGGCCTTTGGCACCAGCGATATGGTCCGGCTGAACATTGGCGGCAAGAGCCCGGACCAGGGCGGTCCTAGTCTTGACTCGCGGAGTCACCTTCAATAATGCGCGTATACCGGAACGAGCTTGCGGTGACCACCTGTTGCAGCGGAGAGTCGTCAAAAACGCCGTTGTGTCTTAACTTCAATCCGGTCGGCCGCTATGCGCTTCGGGCTGCCCCGGCGGCGGCACAATGGTCAGTGCAAAGGCAAACCAGCGTATGAACGAGGCTAAAGACGCGGCGGCCCAGCACCGCGTTCTCATTGACGGTCGTTTTTTGGGCAAGCCGGGCGGGTTCGGACGTTATATCGATGAGTTTTGCCGGGCAGTAGGGTCCTTGCCCCAGCGCGGCATTACCTTCACCGCCGCCGTTCCAGACCGGCTGGGGGAAGAGAGCTTGCCCAGCTACCCGAATTTGACATGGCACACACTCCCGAACGTGAATTTCATGCTATGGGAGCAGATTATGATTCCCCGTCTGGCACGCCGCCTAGGATGCGACCTGATCCATTTCCCTAATAACACGCGGGCGCTTTTCACTGGCGGCCTACCCACGGTGACCACGGTTCACGACATTATCTTCTTGACCCAGGCGGTTCCCAACCAAGACATCCGATACCGGATCATTAACGAGTATACAAAACTAATTTTTAGGCTTGCGACGCGCCGATCGACAAAAATTGTCAGCATTAGTAATACAACACGGTCCTGCATGAATGAAATCGGGCTTAAGTCGAAGACCATTTATAATACGATAGACGGTTTTCTTGCGAAGGCGACCCCAGGGGGCGCAAAGCCGGCAAAACGTTATATTCTTCATCGTGGCGGTTACTTGGCACACCGTAATACTGAGCGGGTAATCAAGGCCTTCCGTCTTGCGCAGCAGGCGCATCCGGGTATCGAGCTGAAAATCGTGGGGATACCTGACGGCGCGGCACGGCTGAATACAGTGGGGGATAGCAGCATTCACTATATGCCGCGCCTAACTGACGCTGAAATGGCTACTTTGTATCAGGAGAGTTCGTGCGTGGTCGTAGTCAGTCTACAGGAGGGATTTGGTCTACCCATTATCGAAGGATTTGGCTTTGGTTCTCCTGTCATTACCTCTGATCTCGACCCGATGCGCGAAATTGCTGCGGACGCTGCGATGCTGGTCGATCCGTTCGACGTAGAAGCCATTGCCACCGCCATGATATCGGTCTTGTCGGACGCGGGCGTGGCGGAGTCATTGGTGGCCAAAGGACAGGCCCGGCTTACCGCATTTTCCAGTGCGCAGATTGCAGCGCAAATGATCGGGGTTTACCAGTCTTGCCTGACCTGACAGCCACCCGCATACAGGAGGCTGTTTAGCCGTCCGAATGGGTATCGCGGACCATTTCCGGGGAAGATCGCCATACGGCGCCGGGGGCTAACCACCTAGTCCGGATGACAGAGAAGCTGCGCATGCTTCAAGTCAGCCAACCAACCGATATCAGGATCGTACCCGGCGTCGGTCAGGCTGGTGAAGTCGTCGATCCGAAAGCGGTAATTATGGCCCTGCAGGAGCTGGACGATCTCGGACACGACAGCCCGTCTATCGGCAAAGAGGAAATTATGCATCTCGATCATGAGCAAAGGGCGCTGGGATAGGACCCGGGACGCGCCATGGAGTGCTTGCAACTCGTAGCCTTCGACGTCAATTTTCAGTAAATCCACGTGCAAATCGGCCGGAATATCGTCGTCCACGCGGACGATTTGGATCGTCCCGGTTGCGACAGGCATGTGGTCACCGGCGTGAATCACGACGTTACCAAGGTTATCATTCACGGGCACAATGCCGGGGGCGCTCCCCACGCCCCGTTGATGGACGATGACGTTGTGGCATCCGTTCAGCGCCGCATTCCGCGCAATCAAGGATGCGTTCTGCGCGACTGGCTCCCAAGCGTGGACGATGCCAGTCGGGCCGGTACACAGGGCAAACAGCAGCGTCATCACGCCCTGATGGGCGCCGCAATCCAGAATGTTGAAGCCCGGCTTGATGACGTCCATGCACCATTGCCGCTCTTGCATCCACAGGTTCTGTGTTGTGTCGTACCAGTCCCGTCCGACCGCATCCTCGATGTGCACGTCAAAATGGTGGGGGCCAATATAGCGGTCCTTAGAGATATAAGGCTGGAAATCTGCCGTCATAATTGGGTTCCCGCGGATCATTACGACAAAGTGTAGCAGCCGATTGTCAAGCCACCTTACGTACCATGTAGTAGTCAGACATGAATTCGGCGCGTGTCAACTGACGGTCTTGGCCAGGCACTTCGCAGCGGTAGAGCGCATCTTCCGTGCACCATTGCAGTCCGAATGTTTCCGCGACAAAGGGATGCACGACGACCTGGAACCAGTCCATGTCGATGGCGCCCGCACCCGGGATGGGGTTCATAAATCGCTTTTGGGCGGCTGCAATCTCGGTGTCCGGAAACGATAATGACGGCAGCGACGCCTCGATCAACTGCATGCACAGTGACCATAGGATGGCGTTTGAGGGATGATTGAGCGTGGCAAACAGCCGTTTGGTCTGCCAGTTTTCAAGGATATAGGTCATCGGCTCAAGATCGACGCTGGCCGCCCGGCGGCGAACGCGTGCCATCTCCACTTCGAATAGCCGGTGCAGATCGGGTGTAACGCTAGCGCCGCGCTCGACCCAGGCTTGATAACCGGCAGTGCCGAAGAGGCCTTCGTCCATGAGTTGCAGCGCCAAGCGATCGCCATAGGGATAATGGCCCCAATGCACACCGGGTTCTGGGACGTTCCGGGGATCATTACAGTTTAGCGGCCAAAGGAGGGCAAAACTCAGCTCCGGAAACCGCACACAGCGTGCATTTGCCGGCAAATCGGCACGGAAGGGCAGTTGTTGATGGACCCCGATCTGCTCCCAGACAATTTCGCAGCGCCCTATCAATCCCGGCTCCGGTTCAATACTGCCAAGTGCGGGGTGCGATGGAAGGTAACGAACCTCGTACTGATCGGTGATCGAGGGCAGATCATTGGCAATCGCCGTCAGCGCCACCGACTGGCAATTGCCGTAAGCCAACAAAACCGGCTTCATGCGGCGCCTCGGGCGCCCGCAACCAAGTCCACTAGATCCCCGACATTCTCAAGCTCGAACATCTGCTCTGTGGCTAAGGTCACGCCAAGCTGCCGCTCCACCTCGAGCATGAGGAGAGAATGTGTGATGGAATCCCAACCATCCACGTCTTCCGCTGTCGTCTCACGCGTAATGCGGCTTGGATCAATCATCAGCCGGTCTCCGATGATGCGCGCGATCTTATGGAAGAGCATATCGTCATTCATGATGTGGCCGTTCGCTGCAAGTATATTGCCTTGTTCTGATACCGGCTGATTTTTCCGGCGGTGGACTTTATGAGCGTGCCCCGCGGATGGACGCCGACCGAATGAAGGGTCAGCCCTAGTTGGTCAAAAACCTTAGTCTTGATCAACCGCCGCAAATTCCGCCCCTCCTCCGTGCCATCGTCTTCAACCAGAACGACAGCATCGCGCGAACCGCTCGCCGGATTTTCGACGGCGAAGGCGACAACCCGCCCTGGCACGACACCAGGACATTCGCTGGCAGCCTGCTCTACGGCATGAGCATAGTAGTTGCGCCCATAAATTATCATTAAATCATCCTGGCGCCCCGTGACAAACAACTCACTACCGTTAATAAATCCAAGATCTCCGGTGCGATACCAGCCATCAACCAACTTCTCTGCCGTCAGTTCTGGCCTTTTATTATAGCCTGTAAATAGACAATCGCTCCGAATCGCAATCTCGCCCACTTCACCCGTCGTGACAGGCTTATGGGCAGAATCCAGGATTGCGATCTCCGTATCCGTAATCGGCACCCCACATGACAAGATGACCCGCCTGCTGTTCGAATCCGGCGATGCGACCCTCCCCTCTGTCTCAAGGGCATCCGCATCGACAGCAAGAGCACGCGGAGTAGAACCCATCTGCGTTTGCGTGACGGCGAAGACGTTTTCTGCCATGGCGTAGCAGATCTGCAGCGCATCAGGCCGCAGGCCGCAATTATCAAAGCGCTCTCGAAAACGCACGAAGCTTTCGGGTTTACAGGGTTCGGAACAATTAACGAACGCCTTCATCGAGGAAAGATCCCAGTGACGATCAGGAGGCGCTGTGCGAACCAAATGAAGGAAAGCAAAATTAGGCAACCACGTAAACGTCGCCCGCTGCTGTTCGATGCAGTCCAACAACAGAGTCGGCCGGCTCACCCATTCGAACGGATCGAGCAGGATCAAACGCGCCCCCGTCAGAACAGACATCATGAGGCAGGCAATCAATCCCATATCGTGGTAGAGCGGCAGCCAGGACGCAACCACGTCATGCGGGCCAAAACCGATCGCCGCAGCGTAATGGCGAACTTGGTTTAGGACGGCGGCATGCGATAACATCACGCCTTTCTTCAGACCCGTCGTACCAGAACTGTGCTGCAGCAAAGCAATTGATTCTGATGAGATCGGTACCGGCGGCGATGGCTGAGCTTCCGTAAACCAGCCTCCGACATCCTCGACATAGCGGATTGCCGCATCCCCGGGTATTACGGCCGCCATTTCCGCATTCGCCCGATAGGTCAGGAACCACCTGGCCTTAATCAGACTGAAAAGAGTTTGATGAGTCTGCCAGAAAAGCTGAGCGTTCTGTTTAGCCGTCGGAAACGGCATAAAGGCGGGAACCGCGCCAGCAATCATGGCGCCAAAAAACGCATACAGCATCTCTGGCCGATGCGTCAGCGCGACGATGTAGGGATCCCCGCTGCAAACGCCTTCAGCGCGCAAGTGGCTGGCGAACGCACTGGACCGCTGCCATAGCTCGCGGCGTGTGATCACCGTATGGCCGCTGCTTTCCTGCCGGACAATACAGGCGACGAGATCCGGCGCTTCGCATGCATTATTTGACAGGATCTGGACAATATCGTCCGCCAATCCTTGCATCTGCCCCCGGTCTGTCACGTCCTGGCGCTCAGCCCCATGATCATATCATGCAACCGCGCCGAGACACGGTCCCAGGCGTTTTCCTGCTGCCATTTGGCAGCCTGAAGCTGGAAATCAGCCCGGACCTTCTCATGCCGTAAAAACCAGCTGATCCCGGTAAAAATCGAGTTCAAATCCGTTCCATGCAGCCGCAGCACGGCATCGCCAACGTCGTCGAAAATCGGAATCGGCGTCACCACGACCGGCGCCGCGCTAGCCAGCGCGGACCGTACAGATGCACTCGAGGATTCCGGGGTGGTCTGATAGGGCAGCGCCACGACGTCGCATTCGTTCAGCAACGCGAGGGACGCCTCCATCGGCAAAAACTCTGTATGCCACTCGATCGCGTGCTCCAGACCGAGCGACCGCGCTTGGGCTTGGCAGTCCTGCAGGGTCTGGTCCGAGAACCAGATCGGATATTTTGCCGTGACCATCCGCAGCCGCGCATGTGGCCAGTCCCGCCGCAACAAGGCGAGCGCATCGATGAGGGAAGCCAGCCCTTTGTGCGGAAGCAGAAACCCATACGCCCCGATCAGCGGTGCTGCGGTGGCTGGCAGCAGGCGAGGAAGGCGGGGCGCAAACGATGCTCGCGGCGCCCCGTGCGGGAACAGAGTTACGTTGGCGACGAGGCCATACGACTTCAGGATATTCAAATCGTTCGCCGTATGAACAAGGACACGGGCCGTGCCCGCAAGGGCGGCAATCAAGGCCACATGACCCGGGTCATCAGAAGGCAGGATTTCTTGCACGTTATGCAACAGGCAGATGACGCTCCGGCGCGACACGCGGGGATCCTGCAGAAGCCGTGTCAGATCAACCCATCTAATCAGAGCCTTATGGTGCTGTATCACGACGACGGGCGCCCCCGTCCGTTCGATTTGGCTGGCGAGCGGTTCAATGCTGGACGAATCATTCGTGCGCCATGCAATTGTGGCCTGCAGAGCGGCGCCTGTAGCGGCATCCCGCATCTGGGTTCGTTCATCGCAGAGGATGCGGACGTTGCGCGCCGCCCCCGGATAGGCATCAAGCAACATGCGCGAGTATTCTGCGATCCCGCACAACGTATCCCAGGACGATATCCATGCCACCACCGGTGCATTCCGTTCTGGCACGGTCATGACGTCGAGTGCTGCATCCTGGACCCGTTTGGCCCACGCCGCCGCATCGGCCAGCGCCAGTGCGGCGGCCTGTCCGGCGACCGTCCGACGTTTTAGTTCGACCGCTTGGTGCGGCTGCGCCAAGTCGAAAACCTCTTGCATGGCGATCGCAAGATCCTGCGCATCCGGGTCGACCCACGTCGAGCCGGCTGATTTCAAGTGCGACTGGGAGGGGGCGAAAGTGTAATCGACCAGCCGCGCAAATGCTGGCTCGACGAAGTCGACATGGGCGCCGAACCCCGTCACGACCAATTGTAGGCCCGCGGCCAGGGCTTCCGCCGCCGGTATGTTGAACCCTTCGCCACGGCTCGGCAGGACCATAGCGTCGGCCTCGCCATAGAGACGGCACAACGCCTCCGGCGAGATGTCGCGGTTGATGACGGTGATCGGCGCCAGGTCCGGATAATCGGCCTTGAGCTTCTTGATCTGGTCTTCCACGTCATTGTGGGGGTTCGGAAACGTTTTGATGATCAGCTTCACGGGATTGGCTGCCGTGAACGCGTTCGCATAGGATTTCAGCAGCACATCGGCGCCTTTGCGGGGGAAGCAGGACGACACGTGCAGGAACGTAAACGGCGCCGGCTTGCTGACCGGGGGCCGTATGCGCGCCGCCCGGTCAGACCCGGCCTGGGCGAAGCCAGATAAATCGGGCGCGAAGCCAGTCGTGCGGATGGGAACCCGCACGCCTGAATCCACAAGGGCCTTCGCGACGGAACGGGACGGCGCCAGCACGGCACGAAAGCTGCGGTTCAGAGCTTGCACCATGTCATACGGCGCAATCCCCTCCTCCCAGAAGGTGAACGCCAGCGGCAGGTCACCCGGCTCCGGCGGCTCCCAAACCGGCCAATGCTGCGAGATCGTCACCTCCATCCCATCCGCTTGCGGCGGACGCGCCGCAAGCGCCGTGATCTTGGCCCGCTGCGTGTGCGGGATGGTGCTGAGATCACGCGTTGGCTGCACTTCCACTTGCTGAAGGCGGACGGATCCGGCGCTGGCAGCCTCCAGCGCCAGGGCAAGTTCACGGTTGACGTTGGCCAGGCTGTAGGTGCCATTAACATGACCGGTCACGGTGAAGCGCAGCGCCGATCGGAGCGCCGCATCGTCGCTCTCGCCGGTCGTGGCAAAAAGCATGGCATCCGCAAGAGCCCGTTGGTCGGCCTCATTCGCCGCGCCGTAGATGAGGCCTTCCAATCCCACACAGGGCCCGCCAGAATCCGGCCGGCCGGAGAGGCTGAGCCGGATCTCCACGCGCCCCTCACTGGCTTCACAGTCCAGGGCCAGAACAAGCGATTGAGCCGCGCCGGATCCAGCCGGTCTGGATATGGCAGACCGACCTGCGACGGCAGAGACGACCAACCCATGCGCCGCGGGCGTGAGGCGCAATTGCAGCATGACCCGGCATGCGGTTCCGATGGCCGGGTCGATGGCAAAGGACAGGGACGCGGTCTCCCCGATCATCCAGGCGCCCCATGCCTCCGGTTCCATCCAGCTATTGGCCAGCATCGCGCGCCGCCGGAGCGCGATCTGGACAGCATCGTAGCTTCCCGCCGAAACGGCCGCGCCGTTGGACCCGAGCAAGGCGGTCGGGCGGAGTATTTGCCGGGGTGGAAGCGGATCACGGACTTCCCCGCAAGGCGTCCATGACAGCGCAATCAACCTGAAAGCCGCGGCGCTCGAACTTGTGAGATCAAGATCCAGGCGGGATGCCGCATCCACGGTCCCGGCGATTCGCAGCAGGATATCACGACGGCCATCGCGCGACGGACAGGTGATCACATGGGCACCGCAGCCCGTCTCCGCGGTGACCTTGGCGCTAAGGTAAGATGGATCAGCCTGAAGCCGCAGCACGGCCTCGATCTTCGAGCCCGGCGCCGCATTGGTGGGCAGGCTGAGCCGCGCCGCCTGGCCAACCATCTTTGCGCCAGACGCTTCAAGCGGACCCCACCCATGGGTCAGCACCAGGCGTGGCAATACGTTGTCGATGATCTGCTCGAACGGGGGGAGGCGAGTGCCAAACTGCCAGCCTTGGGGCGCCTTACGCAGCTTCAACATACGCCCGCTAGACAGTTGCGGACCCGGGTTCGCTTGCATTACGCCCGTCCCAGGACTCGTCAGTTCGGCGACAGCGCCCATGAAGTCGCTGCCATATTCGTCCCAGCTCCGTCCCCGGAAGTTTGCGCGCAATTTCGCTTCTAGGGCTCGCAATTCGTCGCGGTCGCCCAGCAGACGGCGAACAATATCAGCCCCCTCCCGGACATTGTACGGGTCAAAATAGAGCACGAGGTCGCCGCCAACCTCCGGGATGGACGTGGTTTTAGACGCGATGCACAGCTTGCCGTGCGCCAAGCTCTCACCGACCGGCAAGCCCCATCCCTCGACATAGGAAGGGAACATGGTGAACAGGCAATTCTGATAGAGAGTGGCAACCTCCTCGTCCGTCGGCCCATCGATCACCAAGACATGCCCATCAAGATTGGCTGAGGAGTGCAATTGGTGGAACAAATCGTCCACGCCGTAATTGCGGCGTCCGACCAAAACCAGCTTCGGCAGGCTGACCCCCTCCTGCAGCAGCAATCGCCATAAATTCACCAGGAAAATATGGTTCTTATGCGCATTAAGCGTACTGACCGAGAGGACATATTCACTGCCGCGCAGAGCGGCGATGGCCGGGGTCCATGGATCCGTGTCTTGGTCCGGTTTCGTCGCCATCTCGTCGAGATCACGCGCGAGCGGAACCGCGCGCACCGCAATGACGGGGTAGGAACTCTCCTGTAGCAGCCGCTTCGTTTCATCAGCGACGTAGTCCGATATCGTAATGGCAAAATCGATCTGAAGCAGCGCCTCCGCAATCGATGGAGAAAACTGTCCTATCAAACTCGGGTGGCAGAACTCGGGATGCATCAACGGAATGAAATCGTAGATAGCGGCGCCAATGCGAACACCAGAATTACGCATTTTATCGCGTTGCAAAACCAGATCGGGATGGAAGTATATGACACCAGTTGACATAAAAATATCGCCCCGACCGAGCTGGATGAGGACAGATGATTCATAAATATGCTCAATTATTTTTCGTTGTGATTCAAATTTACTACCACCCGTATTTTATAATTGTGGACAAGGACGCCGAGAAATTGTTTTGGAAGCCGCCATGTATTATTCTCATACCATATAACGAAATCTATGCCGGACGCAGGACTCTTCTCTGATTGTGAGAGCACGTACGACAGCAGTCCAAATTGGACTCGCTGGATGCCGGAGACGACTGCTTGGCTCATCATCACGGTCAGGAGATCGCTGATCTCCAAATAGGTGTGAGAGGATGTGCGGTCCTGGAAAAGCACGTCGTCAGTCAGATCGATTGTCGCGCCAAGCGTCCGGATTTCGGCGAACACGGACCGCAATGGTTTAAGCTGAAAGGATTGCCGGTAGGCCTGCAAAGCGGCCTCTGGCTGACCTTGGAGATTCAGTACGCGTCCCAGTTGCAGATAAAGATCCGAATCGGTGGGTACGATCGCCAAGCCCGCCCGATAGGCGGCGGCGCTGCCCACGAAATCCTTTGCCTCCCTCAAGCAGTTTGCGCGTTGCGTCCAGACGTCAAAATCCTTGGGCGTAAGTGTCAGATAATCAGCATAATAATCGGCAGCCTCGCGCCAATGTCTGGCGTCCCGGGCCTTGTCGCCCGCGCGACGCAAAGCGGCCGGATTTCTAGGGGTTTCTTGCGTTGGTTGGGCTGACGCAGCAGGCGCCTTCCCTGAAGCTACGAGGGTGTTCAATACCCCATTGGAGGGGTGCGACGGCACGGCGGCACGGCGATGCTCTTCAGCCGCCACATCACGCGGGACGCCTAGCAGGCCCTGCAAATGCGCGTATTCAGATTCCGCGTTTCGGTTAGCCGGGTTGATTTCGACTGCTTTTTTGTAGTGCGAGAGTGCCGCGGAAACATGTCCTCGCAGCTTCTCCAGATGACCGATCTGAAGGTGCAAATCATCATCGCGGGGGGTTTTGGCTAAAACCGAGCAATAAGCGTCATAGGCAGCGTCGAACTGGCCGGTTTCCTTGAGAGCGTGGCCGAATTGAACGGTGAGACCAAGGGCGGACGGGTTGAGTTTTAATGCCGCGCCGTAGAATTCGACCGCCGCCAGCCAATTGCGCGCATCACGGGCCTGGTTTCCTTGCTTGGCCAGATCCCGGAAGGCACGCTTACGGACCAGAGGGAATTTAGGCAGGTTTTCCCCGGTCACCAAACGCCGGAGGATCGACCCATTCGTCAAAGATCTCTGCATTGAGCGTGCTGCACCTTTCTCGCGGATGACATGATTCACCCAATGATGCGGGGTAGCATGAGATAGACGCCTAACCCTAAATTTGGCAAATATAGTCCCTGTGGTTGAAGCCCCGCGATCCGCGGCACGGTCACAGGCTGCATCCGATAGCCGCAGATCATTTCTTGACGTTCTGGGCGACCTCACGCAAAAGTATGTCTGGGCCCGATCGCCGTGACGGTCAGTAAGGAGTTCGATCCATATGCCCGTTTCAAAGGAAGTGGCCGCGTGGGGACTACGCATGCTGGTCGGGTTCGAGCCAACCGACGATTCAGTGATCGAGTTCCACCGTCAGGGTTACAATACGCTGGAGGAACTGCGCACCTCCTTCCTCAGAACCCCGCAAGCGCGGGTGCTGTTCGAAACGGCCACCAGCGATATCCCCGATCATCCCAAGCCGAAAAAGCCCTATAGTATTCCGCCGTTCCTATTGCGCCGGCCACCATTTCCTGACGTGCCCTGGCTCTTCGAAGAGCCAACCCTGTCGAAAACAGTGTCTCAGCTTTGCACGTCCGAGCAGATGGCGACACCAGAACACCACGATATTTGCCGCCGCCTTGGTCTCGGTCCCTTGGATCAGAAACGGAAAATCTGGGAATTCGTCTATATCCTTGCCGCCCTGGAACAGCGGGGAAAGCTTCAGCCTGGGATGCGGGGACTGGGCTTTGGCACCGGGCACGAACCTCTGCCTTCCGTATTTGCCAATATGGGCGCGCATATCGTGGCCACGGACGCGCCGGCAGATCTGAACTTCAGCGACGCCTGGGCGCAATCGAACCAATGGACCAATGGCCTCGCTGAGCTATGGATGGAGAGCCTTGTCCCACGCGAGGCGTTTTTTGAACGGGTTCAGTTTCGGCCGGCGGATATGAATGCTATTCCGGCGGAGTTGCGGGATTTTGATTTCTGCTGGTCTGCCTGCTGCCTCGAACATCTTGGCTCGATCCGGCATGGTCTCGACTTTATCCGTAACAGCCTCGCTACGTTGAAACCAGGCGGCGTCGCCGTGCATACGACCGAATTCAATCTGCAATCCAACACCGACACGATCGAGTGGGCCAATTTGTGCCTGTTCCGGAAGCAGGACATCGAGTTGGTCATCCATGAACTCATCCAAGACGGCCACGACGTTGAGCCACTCAATCTCTGGCCCGGCGCCATGCCGGTCGACGAACATATCGATCTGCCTCCCTACCAGGACCACCCTCACCTGAAGCTAGAAATCGCCAATTACGTGACGACTTCGATTGGGATTATTGTCACGAAGCGCTAAGGGATTCAAAATCCGTACCCTTCGGGACGGAGATTCAGGTGGCTATGCGCAGTAGCCTCTTGCATAGGGTGTTGCTGATCTTCGCCGTTCTGCTGTGTGGCGGGGCCGAAGCTGCTCGTGACACGCTTATGACCCCGACGATTAATGGTAGCGTCTTCAGAGATTTCCCCAATCCGCTCAATTTCGCGGCAACGGTAGACCAGGAGTCGATCAGGTCCGGCCTACACGACGCGACACCGGCGGTCGCCGCAGCTATTAACGCTGCTGGTGGGGCGGTCCTGCCGTGCGGTATCTATCGGTTTGATCACCCGCTTCCGCCATTAGACAGGGATGGCGCGCTGCTACGGGGGATCTCACGCGCCTGCACGTCACTGAAGGTCAACTTTGCCGTGGGGGATTTTATCCAGATCGGCCAGCCCGCTGGGACGCCCGGCCTCGGTCCAAAGAACATAGATTTGGGCGATTTTACGATCACGGCGATGGTACCCCATATCAGCGGCGCCGTGATCGATGTGCTTACGCATTACGACGCACTCATCAGCCGTTTCTCCGTTGATGGCGCGTTCGGCGATGAAATGGTCGTACAGGGCAATGGGGGCGCCTCGGCGCTCACCAAGATCTCGGATTTCCGGCTGGGCAGCACGGCAAGCTCGACCACGGGGGCGTGCCTAAAGTTAACCAGCTATGCCAATGACACCTATGTCAGCACCGGATCGTTTATCAACTGCAAGCATAGCTTCTATGCGGATTATGCCAGCGGCATTTATCTGTCCCAGCTCAGCGGGTTTGGCGCAACCGACCATGGCTTTGTGTTCACGCCGGGCGCTGGCCAGAACATCAACGGCCTGTTCGTAGACACAGTGCTGTCTGACACGTCGGCTTTGAGCGACTGGGCCTTCCTGGGCACCGGCCCCATCACCGAAGTACGTTTGTCAGGCGCCTGGGGTGGAGGTGCGGGGAGTGTGATTGATTATGCCAAAAATATCGTCACACAGACCACGGCCTCTGCAGGGCTGGCGCTACTTAATCCGGCCATCAATGGCTTCACAGTGCTGAATGGCCATTTTCATGGCAGCGGCGGCCCCGGCATTTTGATCGGCGGCGGCACCCATATTCTGATTGGCCCCGGTACCGAGGCAATCATGAACAACACCCTGCCCGGAGGCACGGCTTCCGGGATCGATGTCATCTCCGGCGCAGCGGATGTGCTGATCCTCGGCGTACACGCAGGGGCGGGCGGCTATATGCAGGCGGACGCCAGGCTGGCTAACCGCCAGCGCTACGGTATCAATATTGCACCGGACACTGGTTCCAACCTTCGCGTCGTAGACAACGATCTGACAGGCAATGTGCTGACGGGCCTTCATAACGGCGCCCGGAGCAAAATTGTTGTTCACGGCAACACTGGGTTCGTCGATGCCACTTCTGGTTCGGCCATTATCGCTTCTGGACAGAGCTGCGTAACCGTTCCGCTTGGCGTTGACACGCCAGACTCGGCGGTGACGGTGCAATTCACGCCGATAGGCTCTGTCAATCCCTACGCGAACGGCCCAGCCCATTTCTGGATCACGCCCGTTTTGTCGAGCGCAGCGCAGATCTGCGGCGATGCCGTCGCGACAGCGCCAATCACTTTCTTCTGGCGCGCCACCTCCTTTGGCGGATAGGCAGCGCCGCACACGCCGCATGGCGCTACAGCGAGACGTATAGATCCACCGCCGCATCGACGCTGTCACACATCGTAAAGGTGCTATTGTGAATAACGGCAGCTGTATTGCATATTTCCCGGATAAAATTCATGTCATGAGACACGACAATCAGTGCGCGGTCACCACGCTTTGAGAACAATTCATCCTTGCAGCGTTGAAAGAACCGGGCATCGCCGACCATGATGACTTCGTCGATCAGGTAGCACTCGAACTCGATTGCGATGGACAGGGCAAAGGCAAGTCTGGCCCGCATTCCGGAGGAGTAGGTTTTGACGGGTTCGCTTAGTTGCGAACCCAGCTCGGCAAAGTCGTCCACGAATTTGCGCGTGGATCCATAATCCAAACCATAAACACGGCAGATGAAACGCAGATTGTCCAATCCGCTCAAGCTGCCTTGGAAGGCGCCTGTGAAGGCGAGTGGCCAGGATACGGACATCGTACGCTCGACGCGACCCGAAGTTGCGAGTTCGACACCACCGATGATCTTGATAAGAGTCGACTTCCCCGCACCGTTGCGTCCGAGGATGCCAAGTTTCTGCCCCCGATGTACCTCGAGGTTGACCTGGTCTAGGACACGGCGCACGCCTTTTGCGACATGGTAGTCTTTTACAATATCAACGCAGCGAATCATTGTACAAGCAAATCTCTATTCTCTTGACTATATTTTACTGATCTATTCATCATTGTGTAAATAAAATCTGCCTAATTAGCAGAACAGAATTCAGACAACCTGATGTTCGCGCGCGCCAGCGATGAGCAAAGATGCCATAAGATATAGACCAAGCACACTAGCAAACACAACAGAGATCGAGGCGAATTTCTTCGGATACGCCGCATAGTCAGCCAAATTTGGCTGTACAATAGGATCAAGATAAAGTTGCTGACGCTCAGACTGAATACGAGATGTCTCAAGGGAAGAAATTGCCGATGCCAATTGTTTGTCGGCAAACTCCCGCTGCAGGTTGAGCATGTCATAGGCGGTGATCTTCGGGACTAGCGACTTGTCCGTACCCGTGATTTTGGTCTTTGCATCATCGATTTGTGCCTGAAGAGCGGCCACCCGATGCTGATAATCTGTGACCAGCGGGCTATGCGGCGAGGACGCCATAAGCTGCGTGAGTTGGAGGTTCGCGCGGGACAATAGGGTCTGCAAGTCATTGATGCTCTGCAGCATCGGGACAGACTGTTTGTTTGGATCGAGCAAGGCCTCCCGGTTGCGGAACTCGGCAATCTGAGTTGCAATATCTTGCACGCGCTGTTCCGCGAGACCAACCTCTTTACGTGCATCACGCATGGCGTTCTCGCGCTCGCGTTCGTTCATTCGATTAATTAAACTCTCAGCGTCTACCAGCAATGCCGAGGCAATTCGCTGCGAATCTTGTGGACGGAAGGTCTTTACTGTAAGCGTTGAAACGCCGGTCGTAGTATCCAAGAGAACATCAACGTGTTTTTGATAATAAGAATAGAAATGCTCAAATGTGTCGCCACCCATAACAGGAGGAAACCGGGATATAGGATCCACGCCCGGGGGATCGAAGACCTGACGAAGTCCTTGATTTTTGATCAAGCTCGCAAGCGCATCCCGTGACGTGATGTAGTCCTGAACGGCATAGGTATCGTCAGGCGCCCGTGACATGCCGGCTGTCTGCAAGAGGCTGCTGAGCATTCCAGGCGATTGTGAAGCCGGACCACGCACGACGAATTTGGCCTCTGATACATACTGGTCGGCCGCAAAAACCAGAAAATAGACACTGGCCAAGGCTGTCGGAACCACGACAACCAGCATAAAAGAAATCAACTTGGCGTGATGTCTCAGAAGGGACTTGCGTGGCCGCTTTGGCGGAGTGTTGCGGTAGCCGGCTAGACTAGCCGGAGCCTCTGTGATGGTGATATCGAGCCCGTCCATAATATGTGCATGCCCCAAGGCTATGGATAATGCAACCGAATCTTCTAACTCATTGATGTCATAAAAGATCTAATATCCCTTCAAGGTTGGTCGCATCGCTTGCTAGGTCTGAACGCCTTTTGGCTCAGTTTGTTCCTCGTTCGATAGGCATCCGCTCAGATTGCAAGGTCAGCCTGCTAGAAATTTGGCGCCACGGCTGCACCGGTGATTACGGGCGAGGTGAACGTGTAGATAAGCTGCAGGAACTTATAAATCTGCACCGTCGGCGCGTTGGCAATATAGATCAGGTCCTTGTCTTGCATCGCAAATTGCTGAATGGCGAAATAGGTCTGGGGATCGCGCATGTTAACCTTGTAAATGATCGGCAGGCCATGGGCCATCGCACCAGGAACGACAGGCGCCGGCTTTGCCGTATCCGCACCGGACTGAAGCAGGCCCAGCGCTTGAGCGTTGCCGGACCGCTCGAAGCGGAACAGGAATACCGCCTCTGGATTGGCGCGGTTGTCATCCAGACCGCCGACCCGGGCCACCGCCTCCGCGAGGGAGACTGTGGCGGCATCGAACTGCACTTGCGAGACCTTGCCCATCGCCCCGAACGAGAGATATGACCGCGGCAGGTAGTCGACCTGGATACGGTCCAGTGGCTCGACCGGGATATTTTCTGCGGAGATTGTCTGGATGCGGGTCAGCGACGTGCTGGCCTCCTGGCCGCGGCGATTCACCTTCACAAGCGTGTCCTGCGGGCTGTGCGTCGGCCCCCCCGCTAGAGCCACCATGTCAAGCAAGTTCTCATGGGCTAGGGACAACGGAAAACGGCCAGGGTTCTTTACGTCACCCGAGACATAGACGACGTTGCTGCCATTGGTGGACAAGCTAACCAGCACCTGGGGCTGCGCCGTTTTGCCTATTAGACGATTCTCGATGAGGTGCTGAACCGCAGTCGTGGTTTGCCCGGCTACATGGATTTCACCCGCATAAGGCACTGTAATCATGCCGTTACGATCGACCTGGAGGCGTGGTAGCGTCTCGGCCGTGGAACTGGGTGTAGCGCCCGCTGAATTATTGTCCGCAGTGCTCCCCGGCCGCCCAGGGCTAAACAGCCCGTTGCCGGCCTCATATATCGTTACGGTCACCACATCCCCCGGCCCAAGCAGGTCGGTGG
>Ga0116227_10009562_pt1 | contig 17520 bp, 17 predicted proteins | sample S1TSphgellanicum_FD_89693 | JGI IMG/M metagenome (GOLD analysis project Ga0116227, IMG submission 89693) | Host-associated microbial communities from peat moss isolated from Minnesota, USA - S1T2_Fb - Sphagnum magellanicum MG | ecosystem: Host-associated > Plants > Peat moss > Unclassified... | reverse complement strand
GGGTTGGGAGCACAACCGCCGACGCCCAGCTGGGGCCGAATGCTCAACGAAGCGCAAACCTTGACTGCGCTGGCGCCGCTGTTGGCGTTGTTTCCCGGATTGGCGGTGCTGCTATTCGTGCTGGGGCTCAATCAACTGGCTGAGGGACTGCGCCGCTGGGCGCAGCCGCGGCCATGACCGCCGGTGCGCTGCTTCAGATCGAGTCATTGAATGTGGCGATCGACGGCCGCTCGATCTTGCAGGACGTGTCCTTGCAAGTGGCGCGTGGGGAGGTCTTAGGCCTGGTCGGCGCCTCCGGATCGGGTAAATCCATGACTGCACTCGCCATCATGCGGCTGCTGCCGCAGCGGGCGACACTTGCGGGTAAGATGCGGCTCAACGGCGAATCCCTGACGCAACCCAGCGCGCGTGCCTTGCAGCGATTGCGCGGCAAGGCCATGGGCATGGTGTTCCAAGAACCCATGACGGCGCTAAACCCCTTGATGCGCATCGAAGCGCAGGTGGCCGAGGCCGTGCGCATGCATGCGCCCCTGTCGAGGGACGCGGCACAGCGCAGCGCGCATGACCTGCTGACGCAGGTGGGCTTGCAGCCCGATGGCGGTCTGTGGCGCAGGCTGCCTCATGAGCTGTCGGGCGGACAGCGGCAACGCGTGGCCATCGCGATGGCCGTCGCCAACTCGCCGCCGCTGTTGCTCGCCGATGAACCGACCACGGCATTGGATGTCATCACGCAGTCACAAGTCCTCGATCTGCTGCGGGGTTTGGCACGCACGCGCAACATGGGACTGATTCTGATCACGCATGATCTTGCCGTGGTGGCACAACTGGCGGATCGCGTCGCGGTGATGCAACAGGGCCGCATCGTCGAGCAGGGCGCGACCGGTGAGGTGTTGCGCCATTCGCAGGTGCCTTACACGCGCGCGCTGCTGCGAGCCTCGGCGCTTGCGCCCAAGCGCGCGGCAAGCCATGCCCCAGGCGCGTGCGTTCTCGAGGTCGCCGGCGTGGTGCGCGAATACCGTGGCGCACGCAGGCGCTGGCGGCGTGATCCACCGCTGCGCGCAGTGGATCAGGTCTCGCTGACGGTCAATGCCGGTGAGACCGTGGGTCTCGTTGGAGAATCCGGTTCGGGAAAGAGCAGTCTGTTGCGGATCATCCTGATGCTCGATCAGCCGCAGCAAGGGGCGGTGGCTCTCGTCGGGGATGCGCGCGGCCGCCGCGTCCAGGCGGTGTTCCAAGACCCGTTCGCCAGCTTCGATCCCCGCTGGCGGGTGGAGCGCTTGATCGCGGAAGCTTTTTTTTCGCTGCCGACGCGGCCGGATCCGGACGAACAGCGCCGCAAGGTCGCCGCGATGTTGGAGCAGGTGGGGCTCAGTGCGAACGACGCGCAGCGCTTCCCGCATGAGTTTTCCGGCGGCGAACGCCAGCGCATCGCCATCGCCCGAGCGCTGATCGCCGATCCGGCGGTGATCGCCCTCGATGAGGCGGTGTCGGCGCTGGATGTGCTGATCCGCGAGCAAATTCTCGCGCTCCTGGCGGAACTCGCGGCGCGATTGAAGCTGGCCTTCTTGTTTGTATCGCATGATTTGCATGTGATCCGCGCCATCGCCGATCGCGTGTATGTGATGCAGGCGGGCCGTATCGTCGAGGAGGGAGACACGCAGGCGGTGTTCAATTCGCCTCAGCATGCCTACACTCGAGCCCTGATCAGGGCGACGCCCATGCTGCCGGCGGATGGAACGGGATGACGGTCTTAACATCGGGTCCGCGACTGCTCGCGGCAAGGTTGATCCGCCGCAATCGCGGGGCTCAGGCTCGGCGCGGGTGGATCTTGAGTGGGTGTTTCGGCGCGATGATTGTGGCGCTGGGTTTGCGTTTCCAGCCCGAGTGGTCGACGACGTTCAATGCGCTCAAGCGTCATCTACCGATGGCCGCCCTGGCGCTTGTTGTCGTGACCGCCGTCGTCGTGGCCCGGCATCGCGCGGCGGTTCGCGCCGACTTCGCCAAATCTTGGTTGGCGGCGCTGCCGGTGCCACCGGGCATCGCGCGCCGCGAGTCATTGCGCATCGAGCTGTGGCCGGCGGCGGCCGGCATCGCGGCGGCGACCGTGCTCATGTCGCTAACGCTGGTGGTGTTCGCCGCGAGTCGTGACGGTGACGTGACCGGCGCGTTGCTCGTTTGGGGCTGGCTTACGGGTGCCTGCATCTTGGGAGCGGTGGCGAGTTATGCGATACCGCAACCCAAGATCGTCGATTTGCCGCCGGGATCCCGGTACGTGCCGAAAGGTGTCCCGATGCGCGGTCGCGTGTTGCGGCCCTCCTTATCCGCATTGAGCCGCTGGCCCGTGCGGCGGATGTTTGCCCAAGCGAATCCTAAGCTCGTGGCGCGCGCGCTCATGCCGGTGCTGCTGATGATGGGCTTAGGTTCCATGGCGGACACGGCCATGGTCGTCATCGGAATATTCGTGTCAGTCGGGTCGCTCACCTTGCTCATTCCGTCGGTCATCGCAGTGACGGGTGAGGCCTTGCGTTGGGCAGCGCCCTTACCGCTGCCGCCAGTCACTTTATTGCGTCTGTGTTTGGGGCGCGGTCTGGCGTGGGTTTTCGGGGCCAGCGCCATGACCGGTTTCCTGCTGACCGTGATGGACTTCACCGTCGCGGCTGCCATTCGCGCCGCGGTGACGTTGGCGATGCTCTGCACCGCGGTGATCTTGCTGGGAGTGTGGCGGCGCTACGTGGCGCGGACATGAGCGGCAGCTTCGCGCTGGAGATTCGATCCTTGAGCGCCGGCTATGGGGAGCGGGTCGTGCTCGAGGACATTTCCCTGACCTTGGCGCCGGGCGAATGGTATGTGCTGCTGGGTCCGAATGGCTCCGGCAAGAGCACGCTGCTCGACTGCGTCGTGGGACGCCTGCGAGTTGCGCGCGGCGATATCAACATCGCCGGACATTCTCTGCGCGCGGCTCCCTTCGAGTCCCGGCGCCGCTTAGGATATGGATGCGCGCCTGAAACGCTGCCGGCACTGTTGACCGCACGGCAATGTCTGGAAGTCCATGCGGCTGCGAAACAATTGACGGCGATCGAGGATGATCTGCTGGTACTCGCGGATGAGCTGAAGTTCATGGCCTACCTGGAAGCCTTCGTCGACACGCTGTCGCTGGGCACGCGGCAGAAGCTGTCGATTCTGTTGGCGCTGGTCGGCAATCCCTCGCTCATCGTTTTGGATGAGGCGTTCAATGGCCTGGACCCCGCCAGCGCGTTAGTGGTCAAGCGCCACCTGCGCTCGCGGCTGCAACATCGAGGGGCGGCCTTGCTGCTGGCGACCCACGCGCTCGACATCGTCGAGCACCATGCCGACCGCGCGGCCGTGCTCATCGACGGACGCTTGAAGCGCGAATGGCAGAAGGATGAGATCGGTGCCCTGCGGCGCGACGGCCAGAACTTCGAATCCTCCTTGGCGCAAACCATCGGACTTCGCTGATAGTCTCGCTTGCCCGGTTGTCTTGGCAGTAGCATGATCTGTGCATGAAAACTGTCGTTATCGGGAAACCGTCTGGTCTCAGCTTGGAGGAAATCATGAGGATTTATCCTCGACACCGAGTCGTGGTCGACCGATTCATTGCACTGGGTGTGGTGGTGGGCATCGGACCCTTCGATGACTTTGGCAGCATGGCAATCTTCAAGACACGTGCCGCAGCGGAGGAATTCATCCAGCAAGATCCCTTTATCCTTGAGGGCGTGGTGAAGTCCCTTGAAATTCGCGAGTGGAAGGATATTCTCCTGCCGGATTAGCGGCAAACGCGGCCCGTGCGATCGCGCGCGCAAGACAATCCGCCGCGGCGGACCCGATGCGTCCGAGGTGCGCCGGGCGCGAGAGCGATTCGTCGAGCGGTACCTGGCCCGACGCTACCGCAAACACCGTGTCGCCATCGAAGGGCGTGTGGGCGGGACGCACCGCGCGGGCAATGCCATCGTGCGCCATGATGGCGATCCGCTTGCATTCGGCCGTGGTCAAATCCGCATTGCATGCGACCACGGCAAGCGTGGTGTTGACGCCGGGCTGTAATCGCCCGATCGCCATCAGGCGCGCTTCATCGGGTGCAGGGTCGCTCACGTCCATTGGCTGCAAGGGCGGCCCGCGGCCGCCGAATTCTTGCTGCAACTCAAAAGGCCATGCCCAGTAGGTCTTGCCGTCGGGCATGAACGCCGAGCCCACCGAGTTCAAGGCCACCAAAGCTCCCACCATCAAGCCATCGCCAAGATCCAGCGAAGTCGAGCCGATGCCGCCGTTCATGACGCCGGCGCGCGCGCCGCGGCCCGCGCCAATGGCGCCACAGTCGAAATCAGCCGCCGCGTTTTGCAGCGCGCGAAATCCCAGGTGACGATAGGGCGGCTCGAGTCCCCAATCCTTGTCGCCATGATTGGCCAAATCATGCAGCACGGCCGCGGGCACGATGGGTATGGCCGGTGCGTCGACCCGCGTCTGTAGTCCGATGCCTTGCGCCGACAGCGCCACCGCCACGCCATCGGCCGCGGCCAGCCCAAACACGGATCCACCCGACAGCACGATGCAGTGGGCTCTACCCACCAGGTTGTGCGGCGCCAACGCCTCGGTTTCTCGCGTGCCGGGGCCGCCGCCGCGTATGTCGACGGCCGCGTTCCAACCTTGGCCGCAGAGCACGGCCGTGACACCGCTACGCACCTTCTCGTCGGTGGCGTGGCCAACCGTCAGTCCCTCGACATCGGTGATGAGATTTTTAGGGCCCGGACGCAACGTGAGCTAGCGAGGTTGCGCCGCGATGACCGCCAAGCCTTGTAACACCAAGTCCGGTACCGTCTCGCCGTGTGAGCGCATCGCGCCCGCGATGATGGTGGCGTCGCCGCCCGTGATCAACAACTTCGGGGCCTGGCCGCTATTCTGTTGTACCACCTCGGCGGCGCGATCCGCCATGCCCGCGAGCGCAAACACAGCGCCGCGCGACACCGCGGCGATGGTGTTGTTGGCGAGAATCCCGGCCAGCGACGGCGAGCTTTGATGGGCGGCCTTGGCGATGTCGCTGGTCCGGTTCATCAAGGCCTCGCGCATCATGTGGATACCGGGTGCGATCAGGCCGCCGAGATGCTGTCCATTGGCATCGACGCTGTCGACTTTGACGGCGGTTCCGGCATCGACTACACATAACGCCGACTTGGCCCGGGTCCAGGCGCCGATCAACGCCAGCCAACGGTCGGCGCCGAGCAGCGTCGGATCCAAATAGCCATTGGTGAGCCCATGAAATTCGGCCGAGGCGGTGATCATTTCGGCTTCCAACTTGAAGACCTTCTTGGTGAGGCGCGTCAAATGCTTCGCCATATCGGGGCCGGCCACATTCGACACCAGCACTCGAGTGGGCTTTTGCGTCCGCTGGAACAAGTTGGTCGACCAAACTTGCGGCTTCGCATTGCGATGCACGACGGCTTGTTGGTCGGAAAGTCCGGTGCTCGTCAACCAGGCCCATTTGAGCCGGGTATTGCCGACATCGATGACCAAAATCATGCGTGCTTCATTGCCTTGAATCGACCCCCGGGGGCGAACGCGCAAGGATAACATTCGCGCCTTAACCTAAGTTTGTTACTTCGAATCCGCGGCGCCGGTCTGCACGGCGCCCGTCTGCACGTCGCCCGCTATCGGCGCGGAGCCGACCACCACGCTAGAAACCTCTTGCGAGACGCGTTCGTCAATTTCCGCCGCGTTCTTCAAGTGTACGGGATAGCGGATGCGCGCCTCGACGCCGGTCCCCGAATAGCTAAGCTGCACTTTCGGCAGTGCGTCTGCCGTCAGCCCGGTGGCGGTGGTTCTCTGAATTTCCTGGGTCTGGCGCAGAATTTCCTCGTGCGAGTCGGTGAGCGCGGCGGTGACGGCTTCGATCAGCTGTTGTTTGAGGCGCGCATAGTCGCTTCCCGCGGGCAACGCCAAGGTCATCTCGTGCCAGGCAAAATTGACGCCGGGAATCTGTTTGAACAACCCCGTCGCAACCTGAAAGACAATGGAATTGGCAAACGCCACCACGCGGCCGGTGGGTCCGGATTGACCGTGGCTGCCCAGTTCCATCAGGTGCAGTCTCACCAAGCCGAGTTCGATGACTTCCCCGGTCACCTCGCCGATTTGCACTCGGTCACCGACTCGGATGCCGTACTTCCCGATCAGGAAGAAGTAGCCCACGATGGACACCAATACGCTTTGCATGGCAACGGCGAGGCCCGCGGTGATCAGCCCCGCGAATGTCACCACCGATCCGAGTTCGCTGGCGAATGCGAAGCCGATGATGGCAATCACCAACGTCCACAGCCCGATTCGGCGCAACAACAGCAGTTGGTAGCGGCGCCGCGTGTCGCGGACGTAGCGTGTGATGCCGCGCCGCGTGAGTTCGGCCGCGACGAAAATCACGGCCAGCAGTGCCAACACGATGGCGAGCCGCACGCCCAACGTGGTGAGCGCATCGTGGTACTGCTTGTTGATGATGTCGCGCCAGTTGCTCAAGTTGCGTCGATATTGCGTGAGCAATACACCCACCTTGCCGAGCGGGATCAGCAAGGCCGAAGTCTCCTTGAATTGATCGGTGAGCGCATCGAGTTGCTCGCGTGTCTGACTCAAGCTGCCGGCATTCGCGCTGTCGGCTGCCGCCGCCAGGGAATCGCCCTGGGTCGACATCGCCTTCAGCTTGTCGATGAGCGGCGTGCGCTGCTGCGCGAAGGTATCCTGCAAAGCGGCTGTGCCTGCGTCGAGGCTTTGGATGGCGGCGATTTTCTCCGAGAGTTTTATGACGTTGGCGGCCAAGTCCCAGATACCGAAGCGGCTCGTCAGGGCCACCGGTGGGGCCGCCAGGCTGCCGATGGTCGGCGGCGAGGACGCGGCTGCCGGCGTGCTCGAGTTGGCCTGTGCGGGATTTGCCGCGGGCGCCGAGTTCGTCGCCGCCGGCAGGGTGATTGCCATCGCATCGATTTGCGCCTTCAAGGCACTGGGACTGAATCCGCTCGTATCGGTCTCGCTGGTGAAGCTCGACATGGTGCTGAGAAAATTCCTTCTCGCATTGATCAGCGCCAACTCGCCTTGCAGTTCCGATATCTTCGCGTTCAGTTCGGCTTTCTGTTTGGCCGGGACGGCCGGCAACTTGTGTTGATCGGCCTGCAACTCCGCTTGGACCGCGACGCCCTGGGCAGTGAATTTATTTTGCAGAGCGAGCAGCGACTGCGCCGCGGACGCCGTGTCCGCGGAACTTGCCGCGTTCGGCTGCTTGGCCAGCAGATCGGCATTCGCGCGGGCGATTTCGAAAGCCAGCGCCATGACGCGATTGGCGGCCTGGCGATTGTCGTACAAGATCAACAAGTCGCTGGGTTCGTTGGCTACCTGCTGCTGAATCCCCAAGGTGCGGTACCAGTCGATGGTTTGATCGAGGATTTGAATCACTTTCGACGCCGTCACCGGCGGCGCGGTCGGAACCGGTTGCGCCAGGACGGTCCCGCCCAACACCCCCAGGGTCAGGGCCAAAAAACTGCGTCTCGCGTACATCCGGCAGATCGTACCCGAATTAGGCGCTAAACTTGCGATTGCAGCAGTTACCGCGAGCAACCATGTCAGCGCTGAAGCGAGCCATTCGAGAGGTGCCGGATTTTCCGTCGCCGGGGATATTGTTCCGCGACATCTCCCCGCTGCTGCGCGGGCATTTTGCCGCCACGGTGGATGCCTTGCAGGAACTGCTTTCCGAACAGGAATGGCAGCAGATCGACGCGGTGGCGGGCATCGAGTCGCGTGGCTTCATCCTGGGTGCGGCGTTGGCGGCGAATTGCGGCAAGGGATTTGTCTTGGTGCGCAAGAAAGGCAAGCTGCCGCCTCCCGTGGTCGATATTTCCTATGCGCTGGAATACGGCTCCGGTGTGTTGGAAATGCAGAGCGGCAGCGGACAACTGCTGTTGGTCGACGATGTCCTCGCCACCGGCGGCACCTTGAGCGCGTCAGCGGATCTGTGCGAGCGCGCGGGTTACCGGGTCAGCGCATTGATGGTGCTGGTGAACCTCAACATCATCGGCCACTACACCTGGCGGGATTTGCCGGTGCGCGCGGCGATCGATTATTAGCACTCGATGACGTCGTTGGCGGATAAAGTGGTGGTCGTCGCGCTGCGCGCTGAGACAGCGGGCGTGTTCGAAAGCGCGAATATACCGGTGCTGTATTGCGGCGTCGGCAAGATAAACGCCGCCATGGCATTGACGCAGCAATTGGCTGAATACCAATTCCATGGACACCCCATGCCCTTGGTCGTCAATTTCGGGTCGGCCGGCAGCCGGCGCTTTCCCACCGGCGCCATGGTGGCCTGCCATGAATTCGTACAGCGGGACATGGATGTCAGCGGCTTAGGCTTTGAACTCGGGGTCACGCCGTACGACGAGGCCCCGGCGCGCTTGAGCTTTGCACCGATGTTTCCGCATTTGCCGACCGGCATCTGCGGCAGCGGCGATTCATTCGCCACCGCGGATGTGGCCATGGAGTGCGCCGTGGTGGACATGGAGGCCTATGCGCTGGCCAAGGTCTGTTGGCGTCACCAGGCTAAATTTGCCTGCGTCAAGTACGTCACCGATGGCGCCGACCACGGAGCCGCGGACGACTGGCAGCGAAATGTGCATAAGGCGGCGGATGAATTCCTGCGCTTGTTCGCGAGTATTTAAGACCCCGGTGCCTGCTTGAGCCTGTGCCACCGCTAATTGCGGAATTTCCCGCGCTCACTCGTTTCGTCGGTAACGTGCTATCCGTGAACACATCGCTGGTGTTGCCATGGCTGCTCACCGCCGGTGTGGCAGCTGCGGATTCGCCGCCCGACACCGTGCCGGAACAGAACATTCCCTCCGTGGAGTGCGTTTCGCCAAGAATCCCGGCGCGCGCCTTCGTCGCTGAGGACGATGTGAACTATCTCAAAAAGCAGGCAAATGCCTATGCTGCCTGCATGCAGAAGTACATCGACGAGCGCCAGGCGCAAATCAGGGTATACGGTCAGCGCCAACAGGCCGAGGCCGAAGCCGCCAATGCGGCCATCAAGGCTCTCAATGACTATTTCGCCAGGGTCAAGGCATTCGCCTCGCAACATGAGCCCAAGGGCTAGGCACGCAAAGCGGGTGGTCATTTGGACGTGCTTGATCGCAGGCGCGCCTGTCGGATTAGGTTGTCTGATGCTGCCCGCAATCGCCAACGCCCAAAGCGCTTATGACGAGCTGCTGCACAAGCGCGCCAGCTATGACGTTACCGGCGCGGAACTGGGTATCGTGTTGATCAAGTTTGCCGAACAAGCTGGGATTCAGCTCAGTGTGGACGTCGCCTTGACGAGGGGCAAGCATTCGCCCGGCATCAAAGGCGACTACACGCTCGACCAGGCGCTGCGCAAGCTTCTGGACGATACGGGCCTGGCTTTTCGGATATCCGGTCCGCGCACCATCGTCATCGAGAAACTCAGCGACACCGGCACCCGCTGAAGCCAAACCATCGACAGAAGTGCTCCGGCCTGCTCGCGTGTGCTGTTCCACTCTCGAGGTGCATGTTATTTGATCAGTTATTGTGATTTCCAGTGAGGTGGTGGCGCGCGTTACTCGTTCCTGTCCTATGCATTCGTTGAATGCGCGATGCCTGATCAAAGCAGAGTGCGTTCGATGGGTGGTTCGCACACTTCACATAGTACAAATGGGGATAGCTCATGTTCAGATGGCGTGCCGTTGCACGGCTCAGCGAGTTACCGCGTCGATCGCACCGAAGGCTGCCATGGATTCTAGGCTTCGTCATGACCCTGATCGTCGCCGCCGCTGCGATTCCGACCGTCCATGCGCAGGCGACGACTGCGTTCGACATTCCGGCGCTGCCCTTGTCCGATGCTTTATTGCGGTTCGGTCAGCAAGCGGGCGTGCAGTTGAGCGTAGAGTCGCAACTCGTGGCCGGCAAGCAGGCCTCCGCACTGCATGGCACTTACTCAACTGAGAGCGGCCTCCGGCAGCTCTTGTCCGGTAGCGGGCTGGCGGCCCGGGTCACGGGACCCAACACGTTTGCAATCGAAGTCGTTTCCGGTGCACATGTGCTCGGAGCCGTTCGCGTCGAGGGACAGGCTGCTGCGCCGAGCTACGGCGTGGGCTCCTACGGCAAGAATGGCAGTACCGACGTCACGGCGACCGAGGGAACCGGCAGTCTCACCACCGATCAAGTCTTTGTTGGCGGCATGCACTCGCAATCCTTGCTCAACATTCCACAGACCGTCGGTGTCCTCACGAGCCAGCAGTTGGAAGACCAGGCGCTTACCGACCTCAACTCGGCGCTCGTGCAAATGCCGGGCATCACCGTGCAGCAATCAATCACATCTTTAGAAGGCAACTACTACAGCCGCGGATTTGAAATCGAGAGGACGATGATCGACGGCGGCATCTCTCGGCAAACCCAAACGGGGGCCTTCTCGTACTATACGGGTACGGACCTCGCGCCCTACGATCACGTGGAATTACTCAACGGGCCCGACGGCTTTTCGAATGGCTACAATAGTCCCGCGGGCACGCTCAATCTCGTGCACAAGCGCCCGCTCGACCACGATCAATTCACGACCGACTTGCAAGTCGGCGCGTACGGTATGTGGCGCGTCGAAGCGGATGGGACCGGACCCGTTGCCTTCGACGGTCGGGTTCGGGTGCGCGTCGATATTGCCAAGCAAGATCAGCATTCCTGGTTGGACCGCGCTTACACTGATCGCACGGTGCTGTTCGGAACGCTGGAGGCAGACCTTTCGTCCTCGACCCTGCTGACCGTGTCCAATACCTACACGCAAGTGGACCAGTTACCGCCAGAATACAGCTTGCCCGATTATCTCACGGGCGCGCCGCTCGACCTGCCGCGCAGCACCTGCTTGTGCTTCACATGGGGTACGCAAAACAACGCGGATCGCATTCTCGATGCCATCCTGCAGCAAAAGATCGGCTCGAACTGGGACATCAAGCTCAGTACCTCTCGGCAGCGCCAGAGCCAACTCTCCAACGAACCGGACCTGTACGGCGCCATCAACAACTACACGGGCGCGGGACTCACATTGAGCAGTGCGGAGCAATCCCCAAGCGTCTACACCAGCACCACGGGAGACCTCAAGGTCAGCGGCGCCTTCGACCTCTTTGGTCGGCGCCAGGAAGTCTACCTGGGCGCCAACTACGAGAAGGACCAAGGCACCAGCGATACGTATAACTACGATATTCCCGCCGCCGGCATACCGTTCGACGTCTTCAACTTCAATCCCAACTCCATTCCTCAGCCGTCTCTCTCGAACAGTGTTTTTGAATACGTGACCAACGGACAGAAACAGTACGGCGCGAACGTCGGCTTCACACTGTCATTCATCGATCCGCTGAAGCTCATGTTCGGCGTGCGCTGGCAGCGCTACGATTTCAATGAATACCTGGCACTTCCGGGGATTTTCAGCCTCGGGCCTTCCACGCCGAAGGACAGTTATGCCGGTCCCTCCTACGCTGCTTTGACGTGGGCGTTCAATCCGCAACTCACGAGCTATATCAGCTGGGCCGACGTGTTGCAGTCGAACTTTGGGGAGCTCGAACCGAATGGCCAAACGGTTGCCCCAACTCACGGCGGGACGTACGAGGCGGGCCTCAAATTCAAGCAGCCGGGCGGCGTGCTCAATGCCTCGGCCGCGCTCTATTATACCGACCTGAAGAACGTGGCTTTGTTTACCGGACCAGGTACTGGCGGCGACGGATTCCTGTCGGGCTGCTGCTACAGCACGGATAACAATGAGCGGGAGCTCAGTTATGGTGCGACGTTTCAGGTTGCCGGCCAGGTGGTTTCCGGTTGGCAGGCGACCTTCAGCTGGCAATACAACGTCAATCGATACACCGGCAGTGATGCCGGTACGAGCGAGCGCAAGCCGATCGCAGGTTTCCAACCTCGCAATGTCCTGAAACTCTGGAACACTTACACACCGCAGTTGCCGGGCTGGAATCGCTTCAACGCCGGCATTGGAGTGACTGCGCAAAGCACACAAACGAACCTCGGCACAGCCTGTTCGGTGTTTGCGGCGAACCCAGCGGAGGGATGCGCGCCAACGGGTACGACCCCGTTTGTCTACAAGCAGCCCTCTTACGCGCTCGTGAATCTGAAACTGGGCTATAAGCTCAGCCAGAACTGGGAACTCACCGCCAATGTAGACAATCTGTTCAATCGGCTCTATTTGAGCGAGTTCCTGAATAATAATTTCTTCAACCAATATGGAGCGCCGCTGACCTGGAAGTTCGGCGTGCACGGCAAGTACTGAGGTGCCAGGTGTGGTGTGAAGCGCTGCGGATCGTTTCACTTTTAAGACAGCGCGGTATTGGGTCGGTTATCGTGGGTTGACGAGTCGGGCGCAACACGGGGGAGCATACGTGGAGGTCGACAGTCGTGAGTGGGGTCAATAAAGAAGGGGGATTCGGTGTCCAATGGGACGCCATGCGAACCCGCGCCTGTGCTGCGGTCGCCGGACTGCTGAGCATTGCGCTGAGCGGGATCTTGCCGGCGCGGGCCGAGGCGCAGACGGGCATGCAAATCTCCGCCAACACGTCCGTTTGGGGCATGTTTCAGCATGCAGAACCCGTCGTGCAGGTCGTCATGCTGGGCCTGGTTCTCGCCTCCTTGCTGACCTGGAGCATTTGGATCGCCAAGACGCAGGAGTTCCGGCGAGCCGGCAAGCGTTTGTCGCAGGCGGTGATCACGCTTGAAGCGGCCGGTGGGATCACGCAGGTCAGACCGATCAGTGACGTTGCCGTGAGCGCGATGCTGGATACGGCACAGAAGGAACTTGGCCAGTCTTTGGATCTGATTCGCCAGGGTCAACTCGAGGGGGCCAAGGAGCGCACCGCCGTTCGCTTGCAGCGCATCGAGGCCGCTGCCGCGCGCCGGATCAATCGCGGTATTGGCATCCTGGCCTCCGTCGGCTCGACGGCCCCTTTTGTCGGCTTGTTCGGTACCGTCTGGGGCATCATGCACAGCTTCGTAAGCATCGCTGGTGCCCGCTCGGCGAGTCTTGCCGTCGTGGCGCCCGGTATCGCCGAGGCGCTGCTCGCGACGGCTCTGGGTCTCGTCGCTGCCATTCCGGCGACCTTGATATTCAATGGTTTCGCGCGATCGCTCGGTAATTTCAAAGCGCTGCTCGCGGATTGTTCCACGCTGGTGATGTGTTTGCTCAGTCGCGAAGTCGATTTGACGGCAATCGCTCCGGCGGAGAAGCCGAAGATGCTCGCCACCGCCGGTCGCTGACAGCATGAAGGTAGCACTGCATCATGCGGACGAGGAGTTCGAGGTTCAGCACGAAATCAACGTCACACCATTCATCGACGTAATGCTCGTTCTCATGATCATCTTCATGATCGCCGCGCCGCTCGCGACGGTCGATATGCCCCTCGATCTACCCGTGTCGACCGCGGCCCCGACGGCTCCGGAACCCGATCCTGTCGTGCTCAGCGTGCAGCCGGATCTGACGCTGACGCTCGGCGAGACGCGGATCGCCCGTGAACAGCTCGGTGCGGCACTCGAAAACGTCACGAAGGGCGATAAAAGCACCCGCATTTATTTGCGCGCCGACAGAAAGGTGGCGTATGGAGATCTCATCGAGGTCATGGATGGCCTGCGCCAGGCGGGCTATCTGAAGGTCGCCTTGGTTACGCTCGAGTCCGGTAGCTGAGGCGTCGTGCTCACGAGTTTAAAGTTCGAGCGCACGCCATGGACCGTCGGTATCGCGGTTTCGCTTTTTTTTCACTCCACCATCGCGGCGGCGTTGATTCTGACGTTCAACTTCAATACCACGCCGCAGTCGGCGCCGGTTGCGCCCCTGGTCGTGGAGTTGGCACGTCTCCCCACGGCTCCGGTCCTGCCGAAGAGCGATATCGCGATCGGTGCCAAGCAGGAGCAGCAGACAAAGTCGCTGCCGAAACCCATCGTCAAGAGATTGCCGTTCGATCCGCCGCCGGAGGCGCCCACGGCACTCTCGCCACTGGCGATCCAGAAGCAGCAGAATCAGCCGCAACCCGACCTCGCTGATAAGACAATCGAACAAACGACCGCGCCGGTGGCCGTCAACGCCAATCAGGAACGGGAATTGGCGGCACCATTGAGCGCGGCGGCGCGACAGGCGGATGCCGATGCGCAAGCCTCCTGGGAATCGCGGCTACTGGCCAAGCTCGAATCCAAGAAGCGCTACCCTCGCGCTTGCCAGGCCCGTCACGAAGAAGACGTGGTTTATGTGAAATTCGTGTTAAACCGGCAGGGTGAGGTGTTGCCGGGAAGTGCCATCGTTCGAAGCAACGGTTATCCCCTGCTCGATTCCGAGGTGCTGGATCTCTTGAAGCGGGCTTCTCCGCTGCCGCCGCCGCCGCCGGAAGTGCACGAACAACAGATCGAATTGGTCGTGCCGGTCGAGTTCTATATGCACGTGGCGTCCCGTTGAAGGCCTCATGAGCGATCTACCTAAAATAGACATCCTCAGCGTCTTCGTCGAATCCCGCGCAACCTTGGAACGCTTGCTCACCAATCGTCTGCGCGACCGCCAGACCGCCCAGGACTTGACCCAGGACCTCTATTTCAAACTGACGCGCGTTGCAGATCAGTTCCCGTCGAAAGACGATGCACGCCGCTATCTGATTCGCATGGCCGTCAACGCCGCCATGGACCACCGCCGCGTCGAGGGTCGGCGCTCAGAACTCCTCGCGGGAATCGTCGAGCTGTTCGATGAGATTCAGGCGACACCGGAAGAGCTGTTGGGCGCCGATGACGAAGTCGCTCGAGTCGAGGAGGCGCTGAAGGATCTACCGCCCAAATGCCGCGACGTGTTGTTCATGAGCCGGGTGGAAGGCCTGACGCATGCAGAAATCGCGGAAAAGCTCGGCGTCTCGCGCAGTTTGGTCGAGAAATATGCCGTGCGTGCGCTGCTGCACTGCCGACTTCGTCTCAAGTCCGGGGGCTAGACGGTACAGCGCATTGCGGTCTCGGCGGCAGTTGGTCGTTTTCTCGATATGAGGCCATGTTCATCGGTTATCAGGCGGAGTTCATCTGCTGAAGAGGAATTAGAAGGGGCCATGGAAATCGACGAGTTACCTCCGGTGGAGCAGGAAGCCATTCGCTGGGTCGTGCGTATGACGTCTGGCGATGCCACGGAGGCCGACCGGTTGGCGTTTCGCAACTGGCGCGCACGAAGTCCTGAAAACGAAGCGGCGCTCGTCATGGCGCGCAGTCTTTGGGTCAGCCTGGATCTAGGCTTCGCGAACTCGCAATCGCCGGATGGTTCCCGTCCCAGCCGGGGTCCGCTCGAACGACGAGTGCGGACTGTGCGCTCGCGCGGCTGGTCCTGGTATTTGACTCGCGGTGCTTTGGCGGCATCGCTCCTGGCCGCTTCAATGCTTGGCTACTGGACGCTGCACGACTGGCGCTATGACGACGTCACCCAGCTCGGGGAGCGCCGCCAGGTCACGTTGAGCGACGGCACGCATGTCGAACTCAATAGTGGCACCGCTCTCACGGTGGATTTCGTACCCGCCTATCGTATCGTTACGCTGTCCCGCGGCGAGGCTTATTTCGATGTCACCCACGACACGTCGCGCCCTTTCATCGTTCGCGCAGGTCATGGCGAAGTCCGGGTCGTGGGTACGGCGTTTTCCGTTCGCTGCGAGGGTGACGGTGCGATCGTCACGGTCGCCCGCGGCCGCGTGCAAGTCAGCGACGGCAGCACGCCCGTACTGATCACCCCAGAACAGCAGGTCAGCTACACGGCGGGACATCTTACGCCCGTCAAATCGGTTGACAGCTATGACACGCTGGGCTGGCGCCGGGGCCGTCTTGTCATCCAGGACGAGTCGCTGACCGAGATCGTGAGGGAGCTGAATCGCTATTATCCCGGGCGCATCGTGCTGACCGCCGAGCTCGCGGATCAAAAGCTCTTGAACGCCGTCATCGACCTCGACCACATCGATGATTGGATTCGAGCCCTCGCGGAATCGCAACCGATCAAGGTCAGTCAGTTCGGACCCCTGACTTGGATTCGTTAAACCAGGATTGCATGATGCAGAAAGCCCGAGCCGATGTCTTCCCATTCGAAAATGCCGTTCCAGCGGCAGAATTACCGTCTTTGTCGCCGTCGCAAAGCGGTGTCTATGACCAGCTGATTCGGCTCCTGCAGGTGTCGCCCGCGCTCAGCGTCCTCGGAGCTCCCGGCAGCGGGCGTTCGCTGCTATTGAAGAAGCTCGCGCGCGATCGAGGCGGACAATATCTCGCCGCCCAGGATTTTCTGGAAGCCGCCGCCGCTCGCACTCCGCTGGCATGGGAGGACGCCTTCGCCTCGACGGTGACCCACGCGTTCTCATTGACCAACCTCGTCGTCATCGACGATTTCGACTTCCTGGTGCCGGTCTCACAACGCAATTTCGTGCGTTACAACTATCTGCGTCTGGCCGCCAAGCAAGTCCTGGATCTCGCGATGGCGGCACCGGGAAGACGCCTGGTGGTGAGCGCTGCACCGCCACCCGAGGGAGGCTATCCCGAACCTTTTGACGTGTTCCGCGATCGCGTGCCCACGGTCATCGTTCCGGAATTCAAGGTAGAGGACTACAACGCGATTCTGAGCACACTGATGGGCGCCGACAACGTCAAGGCGCTCGATATGCCGTTGATACACCGCTTCGCCTCCCGGTTGCAGGGTTACCAGCTGCGACTCGCCGCGGGGCTTCTGGCCGGCGAAGCTCCCTCGACCGAGCAATTCATCGCCGTGCTGAATCGCGACATTCTTCAGAGCAATACCCGGACTGCCGAAGTCGAGGAGATTACGTTTGACATGCTGCCGGGCGCCGAGCACATGGTCGAAGCCCTCGAAACCAACATCGTGCTGCCCCTGGAGAACCGGCAACTCGCACAAGCGTTGGGCTTGAAACCGAAGCGCGGTGTCTTGTTGTACGGGCCTCCCGGCACGGGTAAGACGACCATTGGACGTGCGCTGGCCCATCGCATGCGCGGCAAGTTCTTCCTGATAGACGGCTCGTTCATCAGCGAACCGCCAAGCGCTTTCTTCGAGAAGGTCAAGGCGGTCGTCAAGGACGCGAAAGAGAACTCGCCTTCGGTACTCTTCATCGACGATGCCGACGTACTCTTCAAGATCGACCATATTTCGGGACTCGTGCGCTATTTGCTGTCGCTGCTCGACGGTTTGGAGAGCGAAACCGCCCGCAACGTATGCGTCATGATGACCGCGATGAATGCCAAACTGATTCCGGATGCCATGCTGCGCTCGGGTCGGGTCGAACTCTGGCTGGAAACGCGTTTGCCGGACGAAGCGGTGCGCGCCAAGATCTTGGCGCGCTACGTCGGCACGGAAATGCCGAATGTCGCGGCGGTCGACTATGGCCTCCTTGGCCCCGCGACGGAAGGCTTCACGCCCGCGGACCTGCGCCGCATCGCGGGCGACGCCAAAGCTTTGTACGCCTACGAGCTCTCGCGCGGCAG
>Ga0116227_10009561_pt1 | contig 17520 bp, 10 predicted proteins | sample S1TSphgellanicum_FD_89693 | JGI IMG/M metagenome (GOLD analysis project Ga0116227, IMG submission 89693) | Host-associated microbial communities from peat moss isolated from Minnesota, USA - S1T2_Fb - Sphagnum magellanicum MG | ecosystem: Host-associated > Plants > Peat moss > Unclassified... | reverse complement strand
ACTTGGTGTTCGCCAAGCATAACTTCTCACATTTCATTTCCCATGTGCATACATCATCTGGACAAAACATCAGATATGAGTTTTCATTCATTGAGAGAGGAGTTTTACATGACTTTTCATCCTATCTATAGGAGGGTTAAATGATTTTACCTCCATCAAGAAGAGGTCCACGGTCACTCTTGAACCTCTGGATGGCAGTCTAGTAACTGACTCAAGATCGCCAGTTTTTGGAAATATCTTCAATTTTCCCACGCCTTAGCTACTTCTGGTAATTTGAAATGACCTTTAGTTGATTAAGGGCAACAATGATATGCCCTTATGGGAAAACGGGGTGGGAGAAATCTTGTGATAGCTACCATAGTGCCTTGGCAGCTCTGACACATCTGTTAAATAATTAATTAATTTTTGAAGATTCCATTTTGAAAACATAAATATTTCAGAACATTTCATTTTCCTTCACAAAATATTTTCTCTTTGAGAAAAGTGTTTTTGGAATATTTTAGCATTTCCAAAAAATAATATAATTTGTTTTGAAGCTGCCAAAACATTATGATATTGTAACTTGATAAATTTCAAAACACCTTTGCTTTAGAATGAGTTTGCTTTAGAATATTTTCTTTCTTCCTTGATTTCAATTGAAGTTGAACATTCCTTTGTTTCAGCCAAAGAAAAAAGCGTTACAAAATTGCACCAAATTGGGTTTGAACACAAATTACATTTAATTAAATTTAAAAAATCGCCTTCAAAAGTCAAAGCTTATATCCTTAATAATTTAGCATATTTTGAAAGATCTTTTCTTAGCCCCATCCTCCCAAAACAACCAAATTTCCCACCTCCCCATGTCACCCAAGAAACAATTTTTTGGAATGGAAAAAAACCTTTCAGCCCTCTTTTCCCCCCTCCCCCCTCAAAAAAACACCCTTCCTATCCCTCTTTAAAAATGAAGGAAAAAAGCTCAACCCTTGTCCTTTGCACCCACACCCTCATCTCACCTTTAAAATAACACCTCCAAAAAGAGGGACAAAATCATTCAACCCTCCCCCCTTCCCTTCAACCTCCATTTATAATTTATAATCTTATCCATTTAACCTATTTTCATCACCTGACTCTCGTACCCATTCAACCCTGCGGGGCACTAAACACACCCACTAGATTCACTTCTCTTTTTGCACACCTTTTTCGACCTTGCACAGTTCTGCAAGAAACCATGCAACCCAGTTTTCAATGTTCTTCAGTTCTTCAAAAAATGTGAAGAACATTTTGTTGTTCTTCCATTGCCAATGTTCAGGGAAGATGTTTTGCAGCATTTCACGCGAAGGTATGGAAACCTCCACCTTCCTGCAGGAGCAGTAGTGCTAATCTTTGGAATGCCATCAGGCACTGAGAAAGAAGGTTTACTATTTAAATTTACTGCAGACACAAAGTTGAAAAGGGCACAATTTTAAAAACCCTGTGGCAGAACAACGCAGTTCTCTGCACGGGTGCACTGTTAGGACCAAAACCATCGCCGGAAAAGAGCTCGTTAGGGGTCTTTAGAGTAGTTCTTCAACCCCCCCAAGTCCTCCCATCCAAGAAACAACCCTTTAAAAAACCTCCTCCTCCCTTAAATCTACACACGACCTTATGCATTCAGCCTACCTAGATTAGCCTTCCCCTAACACACTTGGGAGGAGTTCCAACAATGCTTTTATCGCAGGTTTGGGATAGAGCCAACAAAGAGTCCGGTTTATGATTGAAAATAAAGTCCAACACGTGAGTTGAAAGGAGTAGATGGATCGGACTAGAAAAGTATTGTTTGGTCACTGTAATGCATATGATGACTATTTAAGAGTTTGTCCTTTTTTATGTTTTCGCCAGAGGTCCAGAATCCACCCACTTGTTGTGGCCCCCTCCACCCAGCTTGGGGATTATGAACCTGTTGTATCTTTGGTCAGGTTGAACACCAGATTCTAATTTCTGGTCTCTTTGGAATCGGTCAAATAATGTTTGTTGCTGAATTTTCAATGATATAAAAAAGGAGTGTAATATTGTTGGCTGCGAAACCAAGGTGATGGGCATGGCATGTGCCTCTAATTCCATGAGGCCGTTATATATTAAAGCTGGACATGCTTCACCTCAATGTTTCAAGACTGTCCTCATTTCCAAGAAAGGCAAAATTAGCACCCGCAATTCTGTAGCAACCTCACTGAAAATTCGGTTCACAGTTGGCTCCCTGCAGTTGAAGCATGAAGTTGGATCCCTGCAACCACATGGACCTACGGCTTTTTGGTTTGGACTTAACTTGCAGGACACTTCAAACCCCCTACAAACTTTTGGCGTGTGAGTGAGTTGAATCCCACACAGGACCCTCAAACACCACCCGCAGGTCTTTTTGGACTTGATCAAATAAAGCACAGGTCATGGGTTCAAACTTGCATGTGAACAGCAGGACACATTACATATATTAAAGGACGTGGGGATGTGAAGCATCATTTCATCCATCTATCCTGTCATCCATCCAGACAGATGCAGCTATGTCATCCCCACTATTTAAAATAGAAGCATAGGGGCTTCCACGTGACACACCATTTTAGCTTATATATGTGACAATTCAACTTTAGGCAAACTTGGGATAAAATCAGAAAAGAAAACCACCAAAAGAGAAGGGTCAATGTGTTCAAATGTAAGTTAACTCCATTTTAGAAAGTATCTTCTTAGCATGCCAACTAAGGCTCATGCAAACCCACCTAGACAAAAGAGCACCACCTCCTGAGCAAAAAACCCCTCCTTCAACCTGGAATAAAAATGTTGTGCCTTCCCCAGTCCATGCTAAGCCTTCTCATTGGCTGCATGATTTTATTTTTTCTAAAACTCTTGATCACCATTTTCAACCTAGGCTAATAATAATACCCCTTCCTAAGAGCGTGGGTATCATACTATTGCAATTCATATTTACTAGGGTAAACCAGCTGGTGACCGAACACTTAAGCTCTCAGGGCAGGCCAGATCCAAGGGGAGGGCTCCATTGTTTCTAGTGCTCAAACAAAACTTGAAGATGTCCTGTCGTCCATCCGTCCATCCGTCTAATCATCCATTTGTCCCATCATGGTCTGTTTATTCCAACAGGGCGGAGAAAGAATGGAATACAAACGTGGCGCTATGGAGAAAGTAATAGAAAAAGATGGCACACCTGCCAAAGCCCTGCAATGACGAAACAGATGGATGAAATGATGCTTCACATCCGTCGATCATCCATTCGTCCCATCATGGTCTGTTTACTCCGACGGGGCAGAGAAAGAGTGGAATACACATATATATAATGAAATGAAAATTAATAATATTTTTAGCGGATGTCATCAAATTAGAAATAAAATAAAATAATATTATCCACCCAACCCAGAATTTGAACAATTTGTTTCATGGTGAATTCTCTCAAAATTATGAGTTAGAATTCTCAAAAAAGTAAAAGAGGATTTTTCTTCACAAATTCCCTTTTCTCAAAGAAAAAAATTGTAATTTTTTTGAGAAATGCATCTTTTTTTTTGGTAGGAAAAAATATTTTGTCACATTTAGACACAGGTTTTAGTGTTTAGGACAATTTTCTGTAGTTCGGATAATTTTTTCCAAACATTAGAAAAATTAGTGCTACGTGACTTTTTTGGCATACTCGCATTTAGTGATTTTTTAAAAACAAATTTTGTTATTTGTTCAACCAAAAATATGGGAAAGCATTCTGTGTTGTCTGATAAGCTGTTGCATGTCACCTGCGACACTTGGCCATCACTGCGTAATATACTTTTTTGGCACATATGTAATGTATCATCAAATACACACACACACACCTGTGCATTAGGCATGGGGTTCAAACTAGTATATAGATATATGTTTTAAGGTGATGGGCATGGCATGGGCCTCTCATTTCATAAGGCCATTAAACCTTAAAGTTGGGCATGCTTCACCTCAATGTTCCAAAACTTTAGTCATTTCCAAGGATGGCAAAATTGCCCCCATAATTTTGTAACAACCTTAATGAAAATGGGCAGAGTGAACCAACACCCACCAGTGCACTAGATGGCCATTTTGTCCATAGGATGGGCTATGTTTTTTCATCTGATTCCTGACCCTGTGTTAACTCAACATTGTACCACAGTCAAACCTTAAACCTTTTGAAAAAAAAATTCTAACTTTTCTTAGTTAAACTTATATTTCTTAACAAAACTTCCATCTTTTCATGGCTAAACTAATACACATTGGCAAACATCCTATTTATTCTTGATTAAACTTTTATTTCTTGGTAAAACCTTAACCTCTTCTTAGCTAAATTTTTTCCTTTTAACAAAACCTTTATATTTTCTTAGCTAAACTTCTACCTTTTGGCAAAACCTTTATCTTTTTTGGGTTAAATTTTACTTTTTAATAAAACCTTTATCTCTTCTTGGTTAAGCCTTTACAAATTGGAAAAACTTTTAATTCTTCATGTTTAAACTTATACCTTTTGGCAAAACTTCCATCTCTTCATGGTTAAACCTTTACTTGTTGGCAAAAGCTCTATATTTTCTTGGTCAAATTTTTATCTTTTAAAAAAAAAATTATATTTTCTTGAATTGACTTAAAGACTATTTTTTCAACAAATTTTTTTCACAAAACATTTTAGCTACCCTATTGACCTAACCATCTTATTCACATAATTACATTATTGACCTTACTTGTTTTTTATTTGTGTACATACCTACCTACTTAACCACCAACATACCTACATATTTATTTACTTACCTACCCACCCCCACTCACTTACCTACCTATCATTCACATGATGTTAATGTCTACTAATGTATGATTTACAAAATATGAAGGTATTGCATTAAATGAACTAAGAACTTTAATTACATTTGACCCTTTGATGTCAATAAATGATAACCCTGAATGTGGGTATTGAACATTTGATCAACTTTTGTGACCCACATAAAGGTATTACATATTTTGGTAATTATTGTTAAAAGTTAAAATAGTTGAAAATCCAATCACAAAATACAATACCCACAAATGAAAACAATGTCATTTCAAATACAATACACCTTAGTAATTATTACACATTTTGTGACCAAAATGCAAGCATTTCTTTTTTTTTGAATTATTTTTCTATGTCTTTTTTTTCAAATTTCAAATTTCTTTTACTTTTTTTCTTTTAATTTTTTCATCTTATTCTAAATTATTTTCTTGTATTATTTATCACAATTAATTTATTTCTCCTAATTTTTTATTTTCTTATCATCATCATTTTTTTCATTGAACATGCATATTTTATGCTCAACATTTGGGTATTGCATAAACCATCCAAAAAATTAATTGACATTTTATGCTTCAAATGGGGGTATTGCAAAAATCATTGTAACAAAACTAATGTTTATTTTGTGACCTTTATGCAAGTATTTCACATTGAACTTTATGTTTTTGAAGTTCTTATAATGCAATAATGGAACATTGCAATGTGTTTCATATTCGTATTTTTAGAGAAAATTTGAACAAAATATTAATGCAATGTTCACATTCAAAGCATGTAAACATAATATAAATGTGAGGTTAAAATTGCAATAAGACAAAAATTGTATGTACTGATACAAGTATCACATCTATCAAAAACTTTTTTGCATGTACAAAAAATGGAAAACATGAATTCCATGCCATTGTTTATGCCAAAGAAACCTAAAAAAGATATGCATGCTACTTTCTAACCTCAACAGACACCTTTCTAAACCTATTTTCATTAGGCACCATGTCATGTGTTCATCGATAAGTTCTTATTGTTGTAATTACCTTAATAGCATGTTGATGAGTATAAAGTTGATTGGGATACAATTGGAGTTGAATGGCATTGGTTACAAATTGGTATTTCATAATTATTCAAAGTCTGCATCAAACACATGATACACATTAGTATGCAAATTTGAAAAGTATAAACCAAACCCCAAAAGATTATATGGGTATGAACATACATAGTCTATTAAACTTTTTAAAAAAGAAAATTTGGAAAAAAAATGAAAATAAGAAATAATAGAAATAGAAAAACAAACTTCATCTTTTGGAATTTTGAAGACCAAAAAGAATGGAAAAATAGGGAAAAAATAAAATTAAGACAAACATAAGTTTTTTAAAAATTCTAGTATTTAAAAAGCAAAAAAAAAGGAAAATTAGGGGAAAAAAACCCAAAAAATCTTCTTATTCTTAAAGAAACATAAAAAAGGAAAACAAATCAATGAAAAGGAAACAAAAACTAGAATTCTTCTTCTTGAATTAAAAATTACAAAAAAAAAAATTACAAGAAAAACCAAAAAAAAGGAAAAGAAAATAGACTTCTTTTCAAATTTTAAAAGTAGAAAAAACTAGAAAAATAAGAAAAAAAAAAACAATCTTTGTCGTTATTTTTTCTTTTTATCTTTTTTTCTAGATAAAATCCATTTCCTTCTATTTTTTTCTTTTGTCTTCTTCTTTTCCTTTTTGCTTCTACTTTCAAACCAAAACAAAAAAAAGACAAGGAAAAGGATAAAAGCATGCCTTGCATGATGTGTATAACTAATGATGATGCAACAAGAAATGGCAGCAAGCACAACGATGTGATGAAAAAAAAGAAAAATGCTTGAAGAGAAAGAAAGAAAATAGAAAAAGAAGGAAATGATGAAAAAGTTGTAAAAATAGAGGGAAAAAAAGAAACAAAAGATGAAAAATAAAACTAAAGTAACAACAAAAATGAAAGAAAAAATGATAAGAAAAAAATCTGTAGCACAAAAAAAAAGAGGAGAAAAAATAATAATAACAATAGCAGTAACAATGGAAAAGAAAACGATGATGGTGGAAGAGAAGAAGAAGAAAGAAGAGGAGGGAAAAAAAGGGGAAAGTTTTTGAAATCTCAGGGAAGGATGGGCCATGGAAAAAAAAAAAAAAACCCCACCTCAATGTTTGGTTTGGGTTAAATGGTTTGGGTTCATCCCAAAACGGCCAAAACAGTCTCATCCACAACTGGTGCATTGTTTGGTGCTGGTTCACTCAGGCCAATGAAAATTGGCTTTGTTGTTTCATGGGGGGAATTCGCACATGGGCTCCCTGCGGCTGACCCGTGTGTGTGTGATTGGCTCCATGCAACCACGCTTCTTGGTTCACACCAGTCCCAATTAGACCTAAGTTTGTCTTTGTCCTTTTCGTTGCAGGTCTTTGCACTTCTTCTTTTTCAAGCACTCCCACAACAAGGACCCAAGCTTACAATCGGTGCCTGACCAAATTCACAAGCTAAGGGATCCCCTGAAACCACCATAAAAATTTCCTATTCTCCCTACACTGTACACTGTGCTTGCTTCCTCACAAGTAGCGTCAGGAGTAGGGATTTCTTAATACATGTAGATATTTAATCTTTATCATATAATATACTGAAATTTTGTGGTAACATTTTAAAGGCCCCTTCTTTTTGAATTATGGAGGATTCTTTGGTGAGAGATGATTCATTTATTATCAACAAATAGAAAAAATAAAATGACATGTGAATTGTGATTGGAATAGCCTTTTTGCTATTACTTCCATAAAAGATTCTCCCTCTCTGGTTATATACATTTGCAAACTTATTATTACTACATGGCTATGGTCAAGGGACATAGCAAACTATTTTGACCCCATAGCCTACCATCCAGAGGTTCTCAAGCTCCACTTGGTGTTCACCTAGGATAGCCTCTTGCCTTTCATTTCCTGTGCATACATCATCAGGACAAAACCTCAAATATGACTTTTCATCCATATGTAGGAGCCCGGTTACATGATTTTACATCCATTGACAAGAGGGTTCCACTGTCGCTCTTGAACCTCTGAACCTCTGGATAGTAGGTTATGTCTAATTTCAGCTCAAGATTGCCAGTTTTTGAAGATACCTTTGATGCTCCCATGCTTAATCTATTTCTGGTAATGAATGACCTCTTGTCCATTGTAGGCAACAATGAAATGCCCCTATTTGATGGGCAAATCGTTGGGGAGAGGGGTGGGGGAGAAGCCTTTTCAGAGATACCATAGTACCTGATACCATAATACCTTGGCGGCATTGACACATGTTTATAAATTTTGAATGTTCCATTTTGCAAAACAAATATTTGAGGACATTCCAAGAGATTTTCATTTTCCTTCACAAAACAATTTTCTTTGAGAAAAATATTTTTGAAAATTTCAGCATTTCTAAAAATAATATAATTTGTTTTGAAGCCACCAAAATATTACAATATTGTAACTTGTTGAATCAATTCCAAAACACCTTCTCTCTAGAATAAAAAGCTTTATAATGTTTTTCTTTATCTCATGGTTTCAATTGTTGTTGAAAACCTGATTCTTTTATTCTTTTATGGCAAAAGAAAAAAAGACATGTTACAAAATTGCACCAAATTGGCTTGAACACAAACTATATCTAATTAAAAGTTTTATTTTCCTCTTCAAAAGTTAAAGCTTATTTTCTCAATAATTTAGCATATTTTCAAAGGTTTTGGCCTTGCCTCGCCCCTAAAAACATCCAAACCTCCCATCTCCCCATGCCACCCAAAAAACAACCTCTTTGAAAAGGGGGAAAAACTTTCAACCCTCTTCCCCCATAAACACCCTTCCCATCCCCCTTTGGAAATGAAAGGGGGGAATATGTCCACTATCCTTTCCACCTCACCCCACCTTAAAAACAATTCACTTGAAAAGGGGAAAAAAAATTTAACCCTTTTCCTCCCTCTCAACCTACATTTATAATTTATAATCTTATTCATTCAACCTACTTTCATTATTTAGCCCTATACGCACTCAATCCCCAACCGCTCCCCATCTCACCCCGATCAAGAAACAAGGTTCCCTTTGACAAATGTTTTTTAAAAATTTTTAATTTTAATTTTTAAAAAAAATATTAAATCTAATTTTTTTTTGTATTCTTGAAGTTGGATGTTACATTAGTTGAATAGTTTAAAAAATTAAAAGTTTATGGGCTCATAATTCCTGCACAATAGTTATTTTTAAAGTGTATAAGTTGTGTTAAACCCAATAAAATAAAGATGATGATGTTAAAAGTTATAACAAATTAAAGTTCAGCTATCTTTTGAAATAGGACTTGCTTGTTTGTGATAGTTCATTATTATTTTTTTCATTTGATTTGTCTTGTTTTATGTGGTTGGTTTTATGCTTAAATAGGTCCCACTTTAATATTTTGGTATTAAAATGTTTAGATCTTGTTGAATCTGGTAGATTAGTGATCATGACACCTAGGCTTATACTAAAGTTAGGGTTTGACCTTGGTAGAATGCCTTAGCAAAAAACTTGTTGACAAGTTTTTTATCTTTTTCCTTTCATTTCATTTAGTATTGTGTGATTAGTTTTGTAGGTTTAGGATTGTTTTGTAGTAGTAAGTAGTATTTAGAAAGTGGGGCTCGTGTTCATAATAAACCTCCTACCTCATGGGCACTAAACATCCCATGTCCCCAACTCATCACTTCTCATCAAACCTCATAGTTCCCATTACCCATTTGCCTTATCATGCACCACCACTGACCTATCCTCTACCTCATCCCCCATGCAAACGACAAACCACCCATTAATTACCCTTTTAACTCTTACAAATCATACACCACCTACTAATTCCCCTTACCAACCCCCAACCCTTCATGTGAATGTGAAGTCCCAATTTTACACTTTCCCAAACCCCCTTGATCATGCATAACTAGAACATTTTTCCTTTCCCACTCTATTGGTCCATATAGTTAAGCATGATCATACCCCTTAACCTACCCCCATTTCTTCAACACGTCTTCAGCCTCCATTTAGAGTCTTGTGCCCCACCTATGGGCGCCAATTACTAATCAAAGGTTAGCTTGTCATCAACATTCATGTTAAACATCTAATTCATTTAATCTAAACCCTTGTGATCATCTCGACGTAATACCTTCCTTTACTCCCACCCTGCCTGCATTAGCTTGGACATGGGTTTCAACATCAAATGTCTTTAGGTCCTTTCATTTAAACCTTTCTCATCTTTGATTATATGACTACATCCCCATCACTCTACGGCGTGATGTACAAGTAGCATTTTTTTTTTCATTGGATAAGTTAGCGTAAAAATTATACAATGTGGCAACTTAACACTTGTTCCTCTTGTTACCTTAATGGTGTTTTGTTTTGCCCCTTCGTGGTAGGGCGACAAGGCATAAAGAAACACAAATTTGATTGAAACATTTTCTAGCAAGTGATTAGGAAAACTTACAAAAAGAGTTTTTTTTTGCAGGCCCAAACTTTGTTAGCTAGTTCGAGCACAACCCTTTTCCCCCAACATCTTCCTCTAACTCACAAACATTTGCTCCGAAATTTAACCTTTGGGCATGTAGGGGAATACTCTTGGGCAACTTGCACTTTGGCACCATTTTCTCCCATACCGTTGTCTTCTGACACCACCTCAATTCTCATTGCATTACACCTCGAATTAGATGGTTATTTCTTGTTTTTCCTCAAAGATCCAGAACAAGACTTTAAATTTTTTTCTAATTCTTTCAAATTAGCATTCTAACGCGTGTTGCATCTATCGGTAGGTGATCTTTTTAGGATGGTTTTTGAACACCTTCCGAATTGTTTTCACCCTAAAGATTCAGTGAATGGATTCCCTCAATTGTTTCAACTTTGTTTTCATATCATGTAGGGTCACATTCCACCCCAAATTACACATGTCCTTAGAGCGGCCTACCTTTTAACCATGACCAAACCTTCAAGTATAATTCATCCCATTGGAGTGGGGAAACATTATATCAACTCACAAGCCACAATTTATGCCTTCAATTCCATGAAAGGTGAAAACATGAAATAAGGAGCCACGTAATGTGAAGACAATGCTTAAAAATTACAAGGTTGCAACTTTGAAAAATCATCATGCGAACACCATAATTTGGAATATTAGTTTTTTTATTAAATTTTTTTTATATATTTACAAAGTTTCAACAAAAAAATTTCATACAAAATCATTATCTTTCAAGAGTCCTTTTACATTTTTAACACACTCCAAAAAAACATGTGGACAAGTTTTTTTTTTTTTTAATCTTTTTTCCTTATCAAAGATGCATCAATCATGCCTAATTTTTTTGAAAACCTTGATGTTCATGATTAAAAGACTATTAGGAATTGAAATTGGTGAAAACATTGTTTTTGATGCATTCATGCATATTTGGTTCAAATGTGTTTACGTTAATTCAAAAGTGTGAAAGTTGTAGATGTTTATTTAACAAAGGTTATTTATTCATATGTCCTAAAATGCATGCATGCATGTATGCATGATATTTGATGAAGATTATAGCCATTTGTATTTATATCTATTGTAAATAACTTCCAATTTAAACTATGAAGATGATGGATGAACATACATGTAGACAATAGTTTCCTAGATGGATGATTTTGTTAAAGGTTGGATGACATAGTTTTTTTTCATGAGTCAAGGTTGTAAACAATTACAATGGATGAACTATGGGTCTTGAAATCTTCAAGATTCAATTTCTTTGCCTCGCTAAAGAATCGACATTAATGAAGTGTCCTTCTATTAACATTGAATGGTCACCGCCATTTTGAGTTTCTTTCCATCTCTTGCAAGTGGGTGCCGATGGAATTGCTTGTCTAGACAATACTCACCATGCTTTGTTTTGCAAATTGACACTTTGCTCCAACTGCAACTCTACTCCTGTGCAACATTTTTCTCCACACCACAATGGGATTATGTGCATGTTGGAGGTCATTTTGCACACAAGCTACAACTTGTCATTTCTACTCCAACTTGCTTTGCTCAACATTACAATGAAACGTCATGTGTGAAGATATTTTTGTGCATCAGGATCATTGTTACAACATCATAGTATTTTCATTGCCTTTTTGCAACCTACATCTTGATATGTCTTGTGTGTCAAGTAGATTGCTAAAGGACTGTGAATATGTTGGAATCAACACGTATTTGAGGGACTTGTAAGTTAGTGTACATTAGTACTTCATTCAAATCACATTAAGTTTGCTTCATGTTTTAGCATATTTGTGCATACAAGTAGCAACTTTCACAATGCACCTCTAGGTAAGTGGTGATTTGATTTTCCAGCTTAAGTTCTTGTTTATGCTTTGAAATAGCTGGTTGATCAAGTTGTTGAACTTAACTTGATTTGCAATTTTGTTATGTCATTTGTTTTTATCTTACAACCCATTTTGTTTTAAGTTCATGAACGACTTACAAAGCTGCAAGAAAAAAACGTGTCAGCACCCTCCTCCTGGATATTATAATGGCTTGGAGAACCAAGATTCAAACTTCAATCAACATGACTATGGAATGGTAGAGTCACACATTAACATTGTTGGAAATGAAGCTAACCTTGAGGTGATTGCAACAGAGGCAACGGAAGATGTTAGTGGAGATGAAGCTAATCTTGAAATGAATATAGCAACAATTGAACACATTAGTAGAGATGACACCAACCTTGAAGTGCTTGCAATAATAGCCGAAGATGTTAGCAAAATTGATTATGCTAAATTGTTTGAATGACAATTGAGTGGGAGATGACTTAGAAGGCAATGATGAATGTACTCCAAGAACAAAAAGGAAGGATTACAAATGAAAGTGGCAATAGTAAGCTAAAACTTGCACAACATAATTACGTGCATAAAAAGAAGCTTGTTCTATTGAAACAGAAACAAGCTTTCTTACACAAATGGAATCTATAACTCCATAACAGATAACTGACAATGGTCAACAATTGCAAAGGCAGAGTGCAAGCTTAGCAAGGATTCTTTCAATGCACATTTGTGAATTTTTAAAAGGCTATAGATCATCTTTCCAAAGTGTCGTTATTGAAAAGCTTATGGGGAGTTATTTGTTGAAAGATTGTGTCCTAAACTACTTGCGCAATCTAGGAAAAATAAAAATAAACCAAGTTATTATAGATAAACTCAAATCTAGCTTGTCAAACCACTTGAGTGACCAAAAAACCACACCCATTATCATGGCCAAGGATATTGTTTATGCCCTAGCAACTTTTGCTTTTGCTAAGACTTGTAATAGTAAATAGGTTGCTTGAGTTCTTGGTGTGGATTACAGGAATATAAAAAAAACAATTAAACAATGATGCTCTCTGGATATTTTTGTAAAGAAACCTTGTAAAACCTTTTGAGTTATCAAACAATTGTTTGTATCAAAATGTGATACTATGAGTCCTTGTCAATTGATTTTAAGTTGTATGTGTTCTTTTAATCATTTCAAAATTTAATTGGAAATATATGTTGCTAAAATCTTTATGGAATGTTGATTTAGTTAAAACGCTTGTCACAAGTCTATTATAATTTGATGTTTAAGAAACAACCTTATGAATAGATCAATGTTTTGGGATGATAATACTAACATTGAAGGTTTCATTTTTTCATCTATTCATGGTAGACAAGTGGCATTAGTTTTGTTGGGCATAATATGTATGGAGTGTTTCTAGAGAAGGGAAAATTGCTAAATGTGTAAGAAATAAGCCACAAGGAGATTATGGAAAATGTTAAAATCAACAACATCAATCACATTCTTGGGCTTTAACATGGCAACTTGACTATGACAACATTGAAGAACTTGTGTTATGGCCACCTCATGATGATGATGAATTAGGTTTTACACTCTCATTAGCATAGTGTTGGTGTTTGATTGTACTAACATCCTTGTACATTGTATTTTACTTTGAACTTATACATTATGTTCTATTCATCCATTTAGCTATTTACCATTGGGGTAGTTTGTTACAATCATGATGGTTCACTTAGTAAAGGGTTATTGATAAATTTTATCCACATGTTTGGCCATCATTCCTCAAAAGTCCTTCCTTCCTTGTGGAGTTCATCACTCCCATTGTGAAAGTATATCATGTTTTGAATCCCAAAATATGGCTTTGAAGGTTGGAGATGATCATTATCTGTTGGTTAGTAGGATTATTTATGGAATTCTAGACCTTGTTGACAAGATGGGATTTGGTCTATGTAAACAATTAATAAGAATCAAAATTTGTCATTCTATACACTTCTCCAATATGAGTCTAGGAAGGAATCTATGCATGGAACTAAACAAAAGGGTGGACCATAAAGTATTATAAGGTGCATGCTCATACTCATAGTTATTGATCTAATATTTTGTTGTGTTGATCTTGTAAAGGAGCATATGAACTCATTCAATGTTTTATTAGTGAAAAATTACTCACCAATGATGCCCAAAAACATTTATTAGTGAAGGATACTCACTAAGGATACCCAAAAATATTTATTGGATAAGTTGTTTGAATTAATTACATATTGTTGGGGGACCACCTTATGCTACACCAAGTTCTTAAATAGTCATGAAATCATAATTTTATTCTTGTAATCATGTAAATGACTAAAAATTATTATACTTACTATTCATGGTCATATAGTTGTATTCATGACTAACCTTGTCCATGCCCTTGGTAAAAAATGATTATACACGAGACATAGTTGTTTAGTGTTTTAAGCATGAAAGTCACAATTTGGTGTAGTGTTTTTTCTATTGTTTCTTACGAAGTTAGTTGGTACTTGCTAAAAACCCCCAAAAAGTGATATTAACACACATGTATAAAATTTTCAAGAAAATAATATAAAGTGATTTGATTGAAAATGCATTTGAATTGTTTTTATATTTTAATACATTTGAACAGCAATGATTTCTTCAAGAATTTTTTTTTTTTAAAATGATTTGTAAATAAACCTATTTAAAATCAACATTAAAAAGGTTTTTTGGGAACATATATATATTTCTGGAATAATATAAAATTAAACATTATACATTATCTTCACCTTCAAAACATATATTGAATCAATAAATTTTGCGTCATATTAATTTATAATTTTATAATTTATTTTATTGAAATATAATATTATGTAAAAAAATTTAAAACATTATATACTTATAACATTATGTAGATTTCATTATTACTAATTTAATTAAATATGTGTTGTTTAATATCATAATTTTACTAATTCTTATTATGAAAATATAATTTTCATCATTTCCTTAAAGGGTCTTTTCATTCTATTAAATGTGAGTATATGATGATTTGCCAAACAATGCCATTTTGATGAATGTGAATTTTTAAAAAAATTCTTGGAACATAATTAATTGGACAATACATCATTATTTAATGTCAAAAAGTTCAAGGAAGATATTCATCAAAGTAAACCTTTGAGCAAAAGTCCCAACAAAAAAATTTGGGGTGAATTTCACAATGTGATTTGGAAAAACATTGGAACAAGTTAAATATTTTCATTTTAAAGTGTAAATTTGAGAAAAAATGGAGTGAGGTCTAAAGCAAATTTGTATTAAATACATATCATTGATGAAATACATGAACAACAAGAAAGATTTATCTTAACTAAATATCATCAAAATGCTAAATGAAAAACATGAATAACAATATAGATTTACACTAGTAAATCTTCCATACATATGGGGGTAATTTGTTTTTTGATCTTTTGCCTAGAAACCTTATATCATCTTGTTCATTCACTTCTATGTGAAGGCACTCCCTCTTAGCTTTTGATGATAGTTTTCTTTTGTTAATGAATGGACATAATTTGAACAATTATTTGGTTCAATGCCTTTTGCCTTTTAATGGTTGCCATCTTCATTTAAATCTTTCATTGCAAGATAAAGGCCTATATGTAAAATCATATTGAGTCCAATTCTAGATAGGTTATTACAAAAACCAACCTTTATGCATATTCGACGATTATTAATCCATACCAAAAAAAATATTAATATCCTAATGTGGTAGCCATTCAAACAAATTGATACCCGCTTGGTCCCAAAAATCCAAGAATTCTTTTTGATACCTTATGTGTAAGTCAAATTTTAAAATCTTGCAATAATCACCTTGCCTAGTGGTGAAAAAAATCAATATCTGAAGAACGTTAATTAATACAGGCTAGATTCAGAATAACTTAAATGAACCTTTTTTTGGTTTGATTTAGGAGATGATCATAGTTACAAGCGCACTAATGGAAGATATTTAAACAACAAGATGAATTTATGTTAAGCAAGTGTCGTGTTAGTGGTCTATTGTTTGGGGTTCCATGAAACAAGTGACAACATTCAATGGCATCTGGATGTCACTACTTCCCATGTTCCTAATATATACTTTTGCAACTTTGTTATCGGCTTGGGTTTGATAGGGTTTAGGGTTTTTGGGCTTTAGGAAATGCCTTTTGTTCAAGGAGTGATACCAACTATATGTCATTGTGCCCCACATTCCCATATTTATTTTTATGTAGTTGCAATTTTTTTTGTTATGGGCTAGGGTTTGATAGGGTTTAAGGTTTGGGGCTTTATGGAATGGGTTTGTTCCATAATCACTACCAACTAAATGTCACCGCTCCCCATGTTCCCCATCAATCTTTTTATGTATGTGCAATCTTCTTTGTTATGGGCTAAGGCTTGATAGGGTTTAGGGTTTTGGGTCTTTATGAAATACTTTACTTCAAGAATTTATATTTGAATTGGATGTCATTGCTCTCCACATTCTCACATTTACTTTTATGCATTTAAATTTTTCTTTGTTATGGAGTAAGTGATAGGACTTAAGGTTTAGGGTTTGGGGTTTCATAAAATGAGCATGTTCAACTTATTTGATGGTCAATAACATACACTTTCTCACCTTTTGCACTCATTTTTTGGGGTGCAAAGTATCCACAAATTACCACCATTTTCAATATACAGTTCTAAAGGGTGTGCACCATGGGGAGGGGGTGTGTGTTTTCTTCCACTTCATATGTAGTGCCTCTACCCTACCCAAACCCTTGTGTGTAATCAACAAAATGCACAACCTAAAGTAAGTATTTACATGGTTTACAAAAAAAGATTAATGCCCATTGCCTATGGATGAAGAAGGTTATATAATACATTTAATCAAAATTGAATAATCATGGGTTGCTTGAAAGGCTTTGATGTGTTAGATTTAGTAGATTAACATTATATATGTAATATTATGTGCCTTGAATGTATCAATTGATTGTGCCACCCCTCGAGTTTCTTTTTTCAATTTATGTGGTCATCTTTGATGGGTTCATCATTGAAAAAATTAATTAAAATGTTAGACAATACCAAAATAGATTAATTATTGTCTACTCTTGTACATGTGTATTTGGGCAAAATATATTGCAATAGTTGAACATAAGGCAAATAGTGTATGGGATACAATAAGGCACACTATTAGGAGCTTGTTGGGAATCCATTTGGAACTTGGGGAACATGTTAAAAAATCAAACCCTTGAAAAATAGTCAACAAAAAAACGTCAATTCAAAAAAACTACTTTGCTACGACTCAAAAATGGATACCTTGATTTTGGGAACAAATTTAAGTTTTCAATTAATTTCAAGAGATAGAAACCAATTTTGTAGTTGATATTAGATTCGCTTGTGATTTTTGAGTATGTAGAAAATATTAGGTAGTAAATGATGTAAACATTAACATAATATAATGGTTGTTGTGT
>Ga0116227_10009560_pt1 | contig 17524 bp, 18 predicted proteins | sample S1TSphgellanicum_FD_89693 | JGI IMG/M metagenome (GOLD analysis project Ga0116227, IMG submission 89693) | Host-associated microbial communities from peat moss isolated from Minnesota, USA - S1T2_Fb - Sphagnum magellanicum MG | ecosystem: Host-associated > Plants > Peat moss > Unclassified... | reverse complement strand
TAGTATTTTAGTTTTTGATGTGAGAGTGTGGTTTGCATGTGTGAGGGATGGGGGTGGGTGTGGGTGGGGGGGGGAGGGGGGGGGGGGGGGGGGGGGGGGGTGGGGGGGGGGGGGTGTTTAGCTGTGTGTAATGGAAATGAATTTGGAATTTGTTTTAAACTAGATTGCTTCTAAATTATTTGTGAAAATGACCAAAATTAGAAGTCTTAAAAATCCTAACAATTAGTCTTAAGAACAAATCGAAAATTTCATTCAAAACCCAAAAAAAAGGGCTAAAACCAAGATCAAAGGTTCCTTTTTAAATCAAAAACCAAACAACATTAATTTAGACCAATGTTGGACAATTCTTGATTCATTTATTGTTGTTCATTTTAATTTTTTGGCCAACTTTCACATCAATTGTCAAGTATCTAAACCATGGAATATATATATATATATATATATATATATAATAGAGTTAGAATTGAAATGAGCCCCAAAACTTATTTTATACATGTTTTATTATTATTATTATTATTATCCTAATTTGAGTAAGACATGTCATTAATTTGAGAACAAATTTCAAATATAATTTTTATGATAATTTTTAGCTTGGCATTTGGGTTGGGGGGCAAGGGCTTTAGGAATCTAGTTGTTACTATTGGAACATATCTCAAGCATGCAAGTTCTTTTTTTCTTTTGGTTTAGGCATGTAGTTGATATAGGTGGCCACTTTGTATTGGTTATACAATGCTAGTAATTACAAAATTTTCATTTTGGGGTTAAGAAAATCAGTTTTGAGTTATGCATAGGTAAATAAAATAAAAATTCTAATTTTAATTTGAACCCACCTAAAAATAATAATAATTTGAAATTTTTGGAATTAAAAGCTTTGAAATGTGAATAATTGATTTGAAACAAGACTTGAGGTTCTATTAGATTAAAAATATCCTTTAATCATAATTGGGTGTTTTTTCAAATTAAGGTTGGAAGTAGAGGTGGAGGATTTCTTGAAAAGTAAAAACCAAACCACATTCGTTTATACATTCTCAAACGACCTCTATGCACCTTCAGCAATACCAAGGGCATGGTGGGGGTCACATGTGATTTTTTGGGGCAAAGTTTTATCATTTTGCAAAATTATTTGGAAAAAAAAATCACAAATTCCTTATTTCTTGAAAAAAATCACCCATTAACAACATTTTTTTAAAAAAATTCTCCAATTGTTTCTACAATTGCATACAACATGAAAGGGTGTGAAAGATTTTTTTCTATTTTCATATTTTGAATACTTCCAAACTTGGTTAAATATTCTTATGGACGATCACCACTTGAAGAACATCACAAATTTGTTATATATATATATATATATATATAACACCAATGGTGGCATGGTTTGGGAGATCCAACATGACAAACCAGAAAACAAAATAAGCAAACTATCTTCATTAAAAGATGGATAATGAATTTTTCACATAACACCAATATTCGTGTTCAAGCTGTGTTGGTATTAATCTCTTCACAAGTTAGATTCACACATACATTGTCTAGAAACAACAATTTTGAATTATTCACACCATAATTCCTTGCATATTTCTTACCATTCCCATATTGGTACACAATAAATTATATAGTTGGGCGACACTCATATGAACATTTACCCTTGCCCCAACCCCAAAAGCAATACCACTTGCAATCCATATTGTCTTGTTAGAAAATTGCAATGTTGGAGTACCTTTTTAGGTTTGGTGGTAATTATTTTATTTTGAAAATGCCAAGTTTTTTTTTGTTAAAACCATCTATTTGAAATGTAAAAAATCTAAGGAAATTACAAGGCAAGGAAAATACAAAAATTGGTGGAAACCATGAGCCTCTTGATTTAGGCCAATCCACCATTGCAAAGTAGGTATCCAATAATTAACAAGATTTTTTAATCCTATAATTCAGTGGAACATTATCTTTCTACATTTTGCAAAAAGAAGCAATAGAAAATAATTAAAAAGGTCTCATTCATTTATGTTAGAGGTTTAGATTCCAAAGAACTTGCCAAAGAAGCTACCTATATTTATTGCTGAAATTTCAGAAATTGTTTTAAAAAAATTGTTGAAGTGGATTCTGAAAAATAAAATAATTATTCAGCACCCAAGTCCCAAACCTGAAAATGAATTACAATATTATTGGGTTTGAAAGGCGTTTTATTCCAATTAGCTTTGGGATCAATAAACAATTTTGGACTTTGGGCTCATTTTTAAAAGTGGATTTGCTTAATTTCATTTCTCAAGTGCACAACAACAAAATTCAGTTTTTTTTTGTGGGTTGGTGGTTATAGAGTTTTAAACTACAACTTTCATATTAAGGGACTACAAAGATTACCAATGATTCTATCCTGGCAAGCATAGTGGCATTTCTTTTCATTTGTGACATTATTACTTCTTAAAAGTAAATTAGAACTATGTGATTTGAATTATGTTAATGCACTTTTGTTACAAAGTATAACAAGATAGTGATGAATAGTATAATGAATTGGGTTTTCATCACAAATTCACTTCACAAAATAGCCATTAACAACATATGAATTAAATATGACCTTTTGTAAGGGAGTTCATTTCTAAGTTGTACACCATCATAATCACAAATGTGAGCTTCCAATAGCGGACACATAATTAGTAAATAAATTGGTTTAATTGTTAGCACAATTTCATCTAAAACCTTAAAGTATTAAATGTTCCCTTGAATTATTGGTGGTTTAAAAAAGTTGGGATTTCATGGTACCTTGTGTATTTTTAACTCCTATATAAAAAAGGGGGGAAAGACATGACTTCCAAACAATATATATCTTTCAACCCAAAAACATGTATATTTCATCAAACATTCAAATTATCCATAAAATCACAAATAGTGGGCACCAAAAAAAAAAAAAAAAGGATTAAAATTTCAAAAAAAAATTGTTACAATTGCATAAAACATAAATTTAAAACTAATTTTATCACCAGGTTTGGTCTTAATAATAGTTTCATGCTTAATTTTTTATTTGCCACTCATCCCAATGCACTATGCTTACATTGCTCTTTCATTGTTGTTTAAAGAATGTGTTTTTTAAGGTATTGTTTTTGCCTTAGCCTTCATATCCTATGAACTTCACCTCTAATATTATCTTCTTTTTTTAAAAATCCCACTTTACAAATACACTTCATTTGGGGATGAACCAAAATAAAAGATGAAATTAAGGTTTAAAGACTGGATGATTTTATGAATAATTGTTGTCTAAATTTTTCAAAAAATAAAAAATCACTTAATATATTGGATGATAATTCATTTTGGTGGGTATTAACATGTTTCACGTTGACATATCCAACTTAAAATTTATGTCATTGGGAATTATGAATGAAATTTTTGGGAATTCCATGGAACATTTCCAAAAACTTGGCATAAGGTGCATACCTGTTCCTTGATGAAAAGCTTGTCCATCTCCTATCTCTAAACCTAGGTTCACATAGAGTTGGTAAATGCAATAAACTTAGAGAATAATCTATCCCTTATTCTATCCCACCCACACAAAATGAGGAAAAAAAATTCAAAATGGCATGTCATTAGGTCTTTATGAAGGGCAAATGCTTTGAAATATTTTTATCTTTTGAAATAAAAATTTCAATTATAATATGTGATTTCAAGTAAAAGTGGAATGGGGAGGTTAATTTGACCACTTTATTTCAAAATATTAAAATTCCCCTTTATAAGGTTTAGGTGTCATTTACAATTTTTGCATTATGTTTGAACCACTCGATGTAAGGTTAAATTAATCATGTTGTATTATTTTTATTTATCTTCTTGTGTGAAAATGCCAGGGTTAATTTATTCCTTAAATTTTAATCATTTAAAACCCCCAACCAAGACAAAGTTAAATGGAACAAAAATACCCTTACTATCTTTTGGTGTGACTCTAGCTTAAAGGTTTTGCAACAATAAAATTAACACGCAAGCATATTGTTTACTTGAAGGTGTTATTTATTAATATCGTGTACGTATATGGTTTAAAATGTACTTGTCATGAAAGTATTGAACTTAATTACACTTCATGTAAATGTAAAAGATTTAATTCACATTTGTGTAGGTGCAAATTCGTAATCTTGTAAGAGTAAATGTAAAATTGTCTAAGTGAAAATTATTTGTGCTTACCTACTATGTAATTTTGTGCAAATCCATGTAAAAATTTAAGAAAAGAAAAATCATCCTTCAACGATTTAGAATTTTCAATTGACCTTTGTTTGATTGGATCAAAATACGTTAAAATGAATAAATTTGAAAATGCAAAAACTCTTTAAGTCATTGAGACTACATTCTTTAGTAAATACAAAAGAAAATGAGGATGTCAAGAAGAAAATGAAAAAAAAAAATTGTTGTAAAAGATCTAATGAATGTACTAGGTTCCAATCAAACCATGAGTCCAAAAGGAGGATCCAAATTAATGCATTTTGCAATTGAGAATTGACATTCAAAACACTTTTAGTAATGTAAAATCTAGTGCTTAATTCTTGCTTATAAAAAATGTGCACTTGTTATTGATTCAAAAGAAACTCAATGAACCACAAAACACCATACGCATCTAATAACACCTATGGGTCATTGGATGCATCCCATAAGACTTATTTTCCAAATTTCAGTTCATTTACACATACCATGTAATTATAAATGAAAATTTATTACAACTCCTTATGTAAATGTAACATAAAGCACATACATATTGTGCAAGGTAAATATAAATTCCAAAAAATTGGCAATGTAAAGATAAATCATTTACATTTTACATTTATGTGATTTTACACAATGATTATATGTGCATTTACAATTATCCTCCCAACATTGGTATTTATTATTTATTTCTTCCTTGCTAGGTGATGTGATATTTTTACTTATGTGATAAGGTGCAAAATTAAGTTTTTCTTTTTGGGTTTATCTGCTTTATACATAAGGGAAAATATTATGAATGTAGTTTACATTTGTTTTCACATTTTGAAAAGTGTTCACTAAATATTAATGTAAAATGTGGGTTCATTTTCAAATAATATTCTTTAGTTGAATTGCAACTTGATTTTTTTTTGTTATTCCCTTCTTAGTGTTTGTCCTTTGCTTCATAGGGTGGTGAGAAAGGTCATCAAGAGACTTGTGTTTGCTTGTGTTAATACATGGGTGGCAACTAAGAGACATTACAGGAAGAACACATGATTAAAACATTCACAGATGTTTAGAGTAATTTTAGATCTTACCCCATCTCTATCAACACAATTACACCATAGATGAGCCCTTGCTCATGTAAGGGAATACCTTTGAACAATATGTGCACTAGCTTCGAGCGCACATGTAATCCCATTTGATGAAACCATATGAGTCCTTTGGTTTTTCCATTCATTTTTTGAGGTTGATCTCCCTCCTTTCATTGATGATTTCCATCTTGACATGGAGGTTACTTTAAATTGGAAGACATTTATTTATGCCTTGGCTTGTTCACCACATCTTTCTTTTGGTGGCCCCTTGGGTATGGTGTATGAGTTTTTACAAGACTATTTTGTTCCAAATGATTCTATAAATGGTTTCAACCTTTTTTTCAAGGTATGTGGGCACATTACTCAAGGTCATGTTCCACCTTCAATATTGCGTTTATTTTTTGCATTTCGATTCTTAGCGTCAGAAAAATAGTTTGGAGGCATATGTCCCATCATGATTAGTGAAAGGACCTACTATTTAGTTGTCCACACATTGGTTATTTAATTTAAGGATGTTTTTGCAAAACATTTTAATCCTCATTAATTTAGTGTAACTATTTGTGGTGACTATGAAACAATGGTTCATGGTGTTCAAACGATGTTAAATTTACACATAAATTGGGTGGTGCTACAAGTGGATGTTTATAACATTTTCAATTTAGTGTCATGGTCAGCCATTTTGCAGGAATTTTAATTTTTGCATAGTTCTCTAAATCAAATTTTCCCATTTTTTTAATGATTTTATGCACACCCATCCTCACTATATTTTTCTCAAGCTTCACAACATGGAGATATCACAGTCATTTCGTCAAAGTTAAGTACATGACAAGGGGACCCATTGGGAGGAATGTTGTTTACTATGTTCACATTTGCACTATTTCTTTACAACAACAACCCCCTTACTTGTGTTTCCTTTTCAATGGCAATGATACATATATAATAGGTTTCGCATCAAATGTGGTTCCTATTTTTTTATGATTACAACAAGAGTTTTTAACATTAGGGTTTTCAGTGCAGCCAACGAAGTGTGTAGTTTGTTCTCCACAAGGGTTGGACCATTCTATATCACTTCCTCTTAACTTTCTTATTCCTAATTCAAGTTTTCACATTTTGGATGCACCAATGGGATTTAGGTCATTTGTTGAATTGTTTGTTGCTGAAGCTTTTCATGAGGATCTTGGAACCATATATAGTCTCCTTATGCTTGTAAATCCCCATGTGACTTTTGCGATGTTCTCGTTATGTTATGCCCAACGCCTTGACTATTTGCTTTGTATAATGTTTTTGTTTCATGGTATTTTACAACATAACATTGAATTTAATACTTGTACCATAATTATGTTGGAGAAGTTATTTGATGTGGATCTTTTGGTGGTTTTATTGGTCATTTAGCTCATCATTGGGCCATTCTTCTTGCTTCTGTGGGCAAGTTCAACCTCCCATTTTGTAGTTTGGACTATTGCCCCCGCATTTTTGGGATGTTGGGCATTGACCATTCCTACATTTGTCATTCATTTCCAACAAGATGATCACCTTATTCTTCTAAATGCACTAACACATGTTGAGATTAGTAGTTCCCCATTCCAAATGACATTATGAAATACGCGAGCCTTGTTACTTAAGTTGTTTGCTTTTAGATCCCACCCTTTGAAAGCCTAGTGGTTCAGTTTTATTTAATTGTAAGTTTTTGTGGCAAATTGCATACACAAATAGGAATTTACCTCACTTTTAATAAATGTTCCTTCATATATCATGCATTTGTTCATATGCGGGTTTAAGGTTAGGCTTTTGGTTATTACTTGTCCTATCGCACTTGCATTTCGTTTATCTTCAACCCATTTCTTTACAACATTATGTACCCATCTTGGTTTGGCACATCTTACGATTGCCCATCTTTCACGTTGTTTGTGTGGTCATACCATTGACAATCTAAATGCCCATTTGCTTCTGTGCCCCTGTAAGAATGAACATACAATAGCCCACAATACATTATGGGATTATTGTTTTTGAGAGTGGAGCACATGTTCAAAAAAAAATTTCCCATCTTTTCTTTCACCACATTTTATGATGGGTGGATATCCTTATCGTCAAAGACGATTTTTGGACCTTGATGGACATCGTCGTTGTTAACTTGATTTGCACAAAATGATGTAATGAACATCAACGATGACAACACGTGCAACGATGATGGTTGCTCAAGAAAAGACACGATCATATGTTGAGCAAGCACTAGGCAATGACTTCATTCCCTTGCTATTGAGACATATGGATGTTTTCATTCTCATTTTGATTCATTTTTTACCGCTTGTGCACAGACCATTATCACACGTCATCAATGATGTTCTTTAGTCCACTTGATGTTGATTTTTTACTATTGACAATGTGTGTCCATAACCTTATAGTGTGTGTAAGCTATAATGATTTTTCAACGAGTCGTTATGCTTGGTTGGGGTTCCTCATCTCTTCCACACATCATAGTTAATGCATCTCCATATCTAGTAGATTTGTGGTAGATGACAACTCTTTTGTCTTAGGTCTTTTTTATTATTGTTGATTGTCATTTCATAGTCATGAGTCCTCTTTGCATAGGGTCTTTACTTGATTTTTGTTGATTGTTTGCTTTTGTTTTTTTTTCTTTGAGTTGTGTTTACTTTTGTTCTCATTTGCCTTATGCTTTTGATGGATGGGTTCCCATCCTTGATTTTTATTTATAAGGTTCTAATGTTAGTTAGGAGAGCTCAACAAGTTCAACAACTAGTGAACTGGGAAGTTATGAGCTGAGATGTTGTGAATTATTTTGTTTGTGATTTTTGCTGTATACAATGTGAGTGGAGGGATTCTCATTTGTCTTGTACTTTTGATGGATGGGTTCCCATCCTTGACTTTTATTTCCAAGGTTTTTCTTCTAATGTCATTTAGGAAAGCTCAACATGTTCAACAGATGGTGAACTGGGAAGTTATGAGCTGAGATGTTCATCTTCGGTTGATGATATTTGCTACCTACCCATTGAAGCAGTTCATCCAAGTGTACAATCACGTGAAGCAGATGTGCATGATTTAATTTTCTTTCTTGTGTGAGTGAACTTCATTTGTACTTGCACCACGACCCCTTTGAATAGGGCAGTCAACCCATGCATCAACAAACCTAGGATCAACTAGACAAGGAAAGAATCTCCCTCATAGGAGTGTCAGAAATCACAACTTCATTTTTCAAAGCCTTTGTAGGATCATATCCTACAGCCCTTCCAAACCCACAATTGAATGATGGACAGGCTAAACTCCCCCCAAAACATTCTTGATGTCCAAAATCTCTTGGTCTTTGATGAGTAGTTAGTTCATATCAGTATTGGATGGGTATCAACTTTTGAACATACAAGCTGGTTATGATGATGGTATGGAACCTTTGGGAAAAAAAATCATACCAAGCTCGTCCTGGTAATTAGGGTCCAATGCTGATTTTTGACTAGTATGTGGTGTCCTTTCACCCCCTATCCCCTCTTTCAGTGGTATCTGCAAAGTAAAGATATTTTAATAAATCTCAGTATGAAGTGCTGATACTCAGCATTTAATGCACAAGGTTCGAGACTAATTATAGTAGTTGTACAGTTAGGAGCAGTGAAAATATATGTAGCAGTAGTGGAGGCTCTCCGGAAGAAGGGAAGATAGGATGAATCTCAGTTTACCACCAAAATTGATGGTTTTCTGAGTTTCATCCCCCGTTGAATGCTAGTGTACTTTTTTGCAGGTCTTTTTTGAATCTCACCCTGTGTATGACCAAACTCACGGTTCTGGTGCTGTGTTTTTCTTACTTTACGGATAACTCTAATAAGTGGTATAAAATGTTGAGGCTGGTCTCCTTCTTGCATTCTTGCAATGCTGCAAGTATAGTTGCTTTCATCACCTACTATTGTTATTTCACACTAACAATGAAAGTGATTGAAACAAGAAGAGTGGTGCACCATGTTCATCCCTACCCTCATTCCCCTGCAAATCTCACAAAACTTGCTACAGTAGTAAGTAAGATGCCAAGCTCTTCCACATATTTGTGTTGAAAAGCTCTAAAAACATACATAATACTTCCTTGCAAGAAATTTGACTATGTAACCAATCCCACCCACCAAGAAATTTTTGGCCATTTGGAGGCCACCCATTTGCAAAAACACCCACAATCAGCTGCTGTATTCATGAGCCAGCTCAGGTGGGCTGTTATTGTGCAGACTACTCATCGCATGGTGGATGTCATTCATCCTTCTTTCTTTTTTAAATAAACTATCAAAATCTTGCCAAAAAGCGAAATTTACAATTTAAAATGTCAAAAATGAAGTGAATTTTTGGGGATCGCAATCGCCAAAATTTTATATTAAAGAAAAAGAAGACATTCTGCCAGATTACTGTACTTGGTTCAAGTAGGTAGCCAAAACATTCAGAAGGATGTTTATATTTTTATGTTTTCATATATTTGGTTTATAGTCAAATTTGGTTAAATCTCTTCTTATGGATGATCACCACTTTGGTTACAGCACAAAATGGACCCAAAGAAAAAGAAAGCACTGGTGTCATTACACAGAGGCCAGATGAAAGAATCTGTCTGTGTTCATCATCCTTACATCACTTTTGTTTGTAGAAAAAAGTGTACAAGAGCCTACATAAATAATAGTACTAATACACTAGTATATAGTTACAGGTCCAAAACTCAAGTTCACATTATTATTTAAAGTTCACATTAAAGTTACCCAGAAAATCAAGCGATTCGAGGCCAGAACAGCCAGTTTCGACATAATAGGGCATCAAATGCACAACTGGGAATGAAAATTTTACAAAACCAAATAATTGGGACCCAAACTAGTTTTTGCATCAATTTTGGTGATAAACTGAGTTTCATCCTGTCTTTCCTTTTTCTTGAGCGCCTCCACTGCCGCTAATATATTTTCACTGCTCCCTACCTGTACAACTACTACAGTAGCTTAGGGTCAATTTCCACATCGACAAAATGAATAATTATTTATTTTCAAAAATGAATTCGTTTTTTAATTTTGAAATTATTATTATTTTCATCATCTACTATAATATTCTGATCTGGGTAATGAAATTATTCAGGGTGTAGCCTATGATGATTAAGATGATTTTCAACATGTCAACTTCATATTTTTCACAAAATTTCATTTCGTTATTTTGAGAATTATTTAATGACAAAACTGACCTTAGGGCAAAGTATGATTACTCTCGAACCTTGTGCATTAAATGCTGAGTTTCAACATTTCATACTGAGATTTAATAAAAAAATTCCTCACTTTGGGGATACCACTGAATGAGTGAGGGGATAAGGGGTGACAGCAGGCCCAAAGACACGGTGAAGACAGGGTGACTTTACAGATAACTCTATTACACTCAGCGTATCATTATTATTTGAAGGCTGTGCTATGCCCAAAGTGGTGCCTAAATGCAGGCCATTTAACTACTACGACAGATGGAGATGCTTTAATACGTATGTATATAAATCAACCCAAAAAAACAGAAGGAAATAGAATGTTTTGTTTTTGTTGTTTGACAAAAGTCTGTTCTTCTTTTTGTTTCTTCTGGTGGTCAAGTCTGACTCCAGGTAAGTGACTCGAGGGAAGAGAGTTTGTATTTGTGCTTGCTGCCCTCAGCAAGGGCTTTATGTATTGAGAAGGTTTTTGGATATAGGGCCTTTTGGAATTTTGGCCCCTCTCTTTAGTCTACCAGCCTCTGGACAAGGATAAATAAATAAATAAAAATGACTTCCACCAAGTCAGAAGTTATCCCAAGGGGATGGGTGGGTAACTTCTGATAGGGTGGAAGTTACCTTGAGAGGCTAGCATCAAAATTGGCAATCTTAGGACCCATGAGAGTACCCAAAATACAATGAAAGATAATAAATTCATGGTGGTGTTTCATGTGTAAGGCAAAGCCCTGGGGTGGGAGCGTTCTCCAAATAAGGGGCCTAGGATGAGGCAATAGTCAAGTCCAGCCTCGCATTTTGGGAATGTCCCTCACCCATGGGCTTTAGCTATGGTAAAGCACAAGACAAAATTTATCATGAACCAAACCTATGTAAATCATAAGGCATATGAATGGGAGGGTTCTTATGCCTACTCCTCAATAGTGGGAGGGTTCTTACACCTATAAATAAGTAGGCATAATGTCCCTCCCAATTTCTAGGAGGGAATGTCATGGATATAAGGTGCCCTCCACATACACTACAAATTTTCTTGGAGATGTATATGAGAAGGGTTTATCTTTGGACCCTTCCACAATTTTAGATGCCCATCAAGAGGCTAGTAGGTTGAATGCAAGGCTTCCGAAATTTGCAAAACGACCTAAAAGTACGCCTTTCTTTTGCACATCTTATATATATATATATATATATATAGACTCATTTTGTTAAATGCAAAAGAAAAAGCAATAAAGATAAAAAGAGGTACCTTCCAAATGGGAAGGTCCTCTCACACATTTTGCTCCGAAACGATCCTCAAAATACATTGGAATTTTTTTGCAATTCTTCATGCTTTGTTTCCCCCCTTATTATTTGGGGGGCTTGTCTTGCAAGGCTCGTTGACCATTGGCTTTTACTAGTTTCAATAGGCTTTCACTTGGGTATTGTAGCACGAATGGCAAGGGAATGTGAGAAGGTAAAGCCTTTATGGCTATTTGGAGAACAAAATAATGTGCTATAGGTGGTTGGTTATATTGCAAGAGCATAATTATAAATTAAGCACAAAATGTTGAAGTTGTAAAGGTCCTTAGTGGCTAATGCCTGGACATCTACGTGTATAAGAGTTGGCTTTAAAAAATGTATAGCTATAGAATTGTTTGGCTTCTAGTTAGCAATTGTGATATGGAATCCAGTAACACGTGGCAATTACAAGTATGTTTTAAAATTACAACCTCTAACTTCAACTCAAGTTAACATCACAATTTAGTCATTGGATTCTTATCTTCAGGTTCTACCATAGCTTTAGAAGTTTGATTCTTCATGGTCAACTTGAAAAGAGAGTTTTATAAACCCAATGTCTCCCTTGAAAGTGGCTCAGAGAATCCCTTGTCATCAATACCAACTTTTTTGGAAATGCAATAATGTTGTTTAATAAAAGCCAAATGATTCACAAATTGTTTGTAACTAGTATTGTGAGTAAATAATCCCAATAACATTCATCAATTCATCATCTAGAAACTTTCACTATAACTTAAGGATTAATAAATCACATGTAATAGTGCATTTAGCTTTTGATAGTTTTGATAGCTTGATCAAACCCTTCCCAAGTAATTATAAAAATGAATGTCACTTAAAGAATTAACGAAATGAACCATGTGGATCATTATACATTTGCATAAATCAACTTAGCAAATTTTAATGGCCTTGGCATATGCAAACTTCAACAAAACATTGACATATTCTAACATAGGCAATACACATGGTGAGCCCAAGATTGTATCAACATCACTTAGATTCACCAAATTAACTTTGGATCACAAACCCATTATCAATTTCCATCTTAGTAATTAGGGTTTTGTATTTTTTCCCAACCCACTTCAAAGGTGCTAACATGTCGATCCACCTTTTTTTTAATATTTTGAACAAAATTTAGACCCTCCATTTCTAGAATTTCAACAAGTTTTTAAAATTCAAGATGAAATTTGGGGGAGCTAAGAAAGTACTAATAAAATCATTAGAGGAGATCTTCTAATTTGGAAACCATCACCACAAAGGACAAACTTTGCATTGCAAGGTTGTTTTATGTGCCATACAATGGATCCCAATGAAATAAGGTGCTTGTTGGGTCCTTGTCAAAAGAATAACACCAAATTTGACCCCATGAAATGTGAAGACACCATTAATTCTTAAGCAAATAACACATTTAGCAATTTGATCATTATTTAAACCATTGTATGTAATGAAAATGGCTAGGCCGATCACAAATTTTTCATTAACAATAGTCCCCACCTTCAAGTGACTTGTGTTGGATCAATAACCACAGTAACATGCAAAGGGTTTTAGCTAGAACTTGCAACATTAGAAAGATTAACATGAATGCAATTTTTTAAAAACAATTTAGGTTTCAATTTTTTTGGGATAGCTAGGGGGTGCCATGGCCCAACAAACACAACAACTTGATAATTGATTTTTCACTCCACAAAACAAACTTCAACCTTTTGAAACCAACTACAACAAACAATAGACTAAAATAGTAAACCTTAATGTTCAACTCTAGATCTATTAAAAATAAATAAAATTGTATACCTTATTTGTTTTAAGTAAAATGCAAGTATGGATTTTATGGTGCTTAATTGATTTCTATAGCATGATGGCCCTCCTTACAACCCATGAATAATGACCTATTGTAACAAGTTCAAGCAAAGTTTGATAGTTCTGAAAAACTAAGATAGTTGTTGTGAACATTGTTGTACAATTGAAATCACTTCAAGTACACTAAACGCAAGTGTGAGTGTTGTGATGTGTGTTTACAACCTTTTGGCAAAAAAAATCAAATGTGTAGTTGATGAAAAAATCTTAAACAATAAACATTAAATCAATGGTAGTTTGTAGAATTTATAATGTGTAAACATAATACATTAAAATTTTGAACCATTGTAATTCTTGTAATGCACAATGCCAAGTGCACCATTGTAAATATTTTGATTATTGCATGTTACATCAACATCATTTCAAGAATCAAACTAATCACCAACCGTAAAGTTGCAAGGGCTATGCACTCAAATATTGTAGGCAAGTTGCAACACCATAATAGATATAAAGTATTGTTTAAATTTTAGATTATCGGGTCATGGGTGTTAGAAGTTATGATGCACTCCCAATCTCTTCAAGAGACTCAAATGTGAATCTAAGATGAAAACAACAGAATAGTAAGAAATTAGGGCATGTTCCTTGGCTCACAACACTTTGGGGGTAGAAAGGCATGCTGGAGCTCCAAGATGGGACTAGGAAGATTGACAAGCACTTCAATCACTCAAACAGACCTGCACAAACCAAAAAACAAGTTGTTTAGTGCATAGCTGGAACACTTTTGGTGCTAGGACGAGCCACGGGCAAACTTGGATTCACAAGACTCACCACAGCTTGGACTTGAGGGAAACCACCACCTTCCCCCTTATAGTATGTTTTGTGCCTCTTCACGAGGCCCACATCCAAATGACATTTTGTCCCGGGACTCCCAAATGGGAGTCCCGAAATTCCCAAAGTTGGGATTCCCACAACTTTGGGGCCCTATAATATTGTGTGTAAACTTTTGATTGAGATGAGGTATGACACAAAGTTGTAGCCTTCATCAAGAGCTTTCCAACGATATGTTGCACCCCACCTGCACGCAAGGAAATCGAGTCAATTCCCGACTTTTAGTGGTTGGGAGTCAAACTGTTAATTTGATTCACGGCCTTTCTTTTGGCCATAACTTGTGTTTCAAATGTCCAAATGGGTCATGCGAACTCCTGACCTTTCTTTTGGCCATAACTTGTGTTTTAAATGTCCAAATGGGTCATGCAAACTCTTGGCCTTTCTTTTGGCCATAACTTGTGTTTCAAATGTCCAAATGGGTCATGCGAGCCTGTTTTAAACATCTAAGTTTCAATATCTTTTCAATAATATAAAGAAATTTTTAAGCCAATGGGTTTTGACCCCTGCAATTGCCCTCTGAAGATTCGGGAATCCATTAGGTCTCCAATTTTCAAAATGGAAGTTCACTTGGGAGTGTGAGGGTTCATTCCCTCACACTCTTTTGCACTCCCAAGAACATGAGATGTGACCCTCAGGCTTCCCTCTTGGCCCACAACCTTGCAAGCCTTTGCCTTAGTCGTGAGCCCAAGGTTAGGGTTGTGACAAATTATGCATCACCTTCTAAGTTAATAGCTTACATGTACAATGTAACATAATACCTATTACAAAAGCACAATGGTTGTCGCCAATTAGACTTTAAACTCCAAAATGATCCATTACACAATGCAAATGAAAACAAAAGAATTACATTGTTATAATCTATAATGAATAACTTTGACAAATCATTTCAACAATTAAAAGAATTACAAGATTGAAAATCATCATCAATGATCAAGCTTGTTGTTTATACCCTAAAAACCCTAATTTCAAATCCCATAAAGCAACTACCAATAAACATTAACTCCAAACTTGTCATTTGACAAGTTATAACATTCATAGGATAACTACGCCTATCATTAAACACTTTGTGGCTTTAAAAAAGTCAAATCCCCGCACATCATATATATTATTTTTGGGTTCAAAAAATAATATAGTCAGGTGAAAGCACGCTAAATTCAACCAAAAAAGTAGTCGACCTAAAATCTCATTTAAAAATATGATAGTTTTCTACACAAACACAAGAAAATATATTGGAAAGTTTTTTTATCTTTCATTTTGAAAACATCCATGCCTACATTGGGTTTATAGTACATTGAGTATAAAATTTGAAAAAAAATAGTATAATAAGAACAAGTAATAAGTAGGTTTGATATTGAGTGGTAATTTTTTTCAAACCTACTTTTACCCTACAAGCTAGACATATTTTTATTAGAATGTGAAAAATATGAAAGGGCACAGGTACATTTTAGGCACCCATTAATTCAAAAAAAATAAAAATGTAATATTTCACCTAATTATAATCTATGTAAAGGCTATAAAATAGACTATGACATTTGTTTGAATTCCCATGAATATACTTAAACCAACTTTAAACATGTATTCTTTATTTAAAGTTTTAACAATGTTGAAAAAAATGTTCATTATTAATCATGAACTAAATAATATTTTTAAGTTCAATATATGAAAGCATATTTCCTATCTACTTTTCATTTATGCTACAAGGAACATTTGGGGTCTACTTTACCATGCTTTCACCCAGCCCTCCATGCAGCACTTCCAATGACATAAAAATTGCATGATTCAACTAAAAAATGAACAAGATCTATGCATTTTCAAAGTGAGGGGGTCAATATTTTGGGAAAAAACTTGCCCATACATTTTGTGATCTTTGAACCAATAGTCTACATCCTAAAAGTAAACAATTATCCTACAAACAAATTGTTCACAACTCTTTAATGAACATTACCTACCATGTCACTAAACATTTTCAAATGCCAAATCTTCATGTTTTCTTAGCATTATTATTCACCAACAAATTTATGCCCCATATTTTAGTAAGAGATTGGGGTCTTAAATATATGGTGATGGGTGTTTAGTAGTTTGAAAACCCTTAAATTTTCAAACAAAAAAGGAATAGGGGAGGCACCACTATTTCCTTCATGGTGGTGTAAGCTTGCATGTACACATGTGTAAGTGATTGGTTGTTCATGGTCATCATTGCTTTTGGTTGTGTTGTTAGCTTCATCAACTATTCTTACTTGTACAAATAGTTGGTTTGAACCATATTCATTGAACTTCAACACCCATCCTCACCAAGCTTTATCAACATTTATAGGTAGGGGTTCAATGCTAGCGCTCACTATTTTTTTCTTTTAATGGTTCAAATTTTGTCAAATAGTTCATGCCTCCTTATCCTCGTCTTGTTCGTGTTGTAGTGTTGGTGTAATTCTTGCACATAAGCTTAAGTTGGGAGTTTGTAAGGTTGCTTGCATTGTTTATAATGGGTTTCCTCTAGGGTTTGAAAATGGTTGTCATCAAACTAGTTTCATTCTTTATGTTCACCTCATTCTTCCCCTTCCTAGTCAAACTTGAAGCTCACCTTGTTCTTCTCCTTCCTTGTCTTTCATGATCAAGTCATGTTTTTCTTTTCTTAGTTCAAAGTTGTTGTTCACCACTTTTTTTTTTCTTGGTTCAAAGTTGTTGCACACCGCATATTTTTCTTCCTAGTTCAAAGCTATTGTCCATTACATTTTTCTCTTCATAGTTGAACTTAATGTTCATCATGTCTTTTTCTTTTCTTGGTCTTTTGTTACAACTTGTCATGTTCTTTTTTCCTGGTTCCAAGTTGTAATTCACTATGTTCTTATATTTTTAGTTTGAAGTTGTTACTCACCAAGTTCTTCTTTTCCTTTTTTCTTTTCCTTGTCCTTTGCTTTTGTTCATTGCATTTTTCTCTTCCCTTTTTTTTTTGGATCCTTTGTTGCTACTCACCATGGTTTTTTCTTATTGGTTTGAAATTATTGTTCATTGTGCATTCTTCTTTTCTTGGTTTGAAGTTGTTGTTCACCGAATTTTTTTCTTATTCTTTTTTCCTAGTTATTTATTTTGTTCATCGTGCCTTTTTTTTTTTTTTTTTTTTTTTTTTTTTTTTTTT